>Ga0182024_10001909_pt1 | contig 52677 bp, 47 predicted proteins | sample P32metaG_FD_120480 | JGI IMG/M metagenome (GOLD analysis project Ga0182024, IMG submission 120480) | Permafrost microbial communities from Stordalen Mire, Sweden - P3-2 metaG (Illumina Assembly) | ecosystem: Environmental > Terrestrial > Soil > Wetlands > Permafrost | place: Sweden: Stordalen... | reverse complement strand
GCACTAAAGAGGCTCTCGACCAGGCCATTGCCGAACTACTGCCAATGCTCACTGCCGAAGATGCAAGAGCCTGGTTCAGGCTCCCATTCTCTGCTCTACAGCAATAGGAGAAATGCTCTAAAGCCCAAAAGCTGTTTTGCCTTTCTTGCGGCACTGCTAAAGCCGTGCCCTTTCAAAACGACCAAAAACAAGGTCCGAGGGGAGTTTTTCCGCAGCCTGTTCAGCCCGTGCGTTGAATGTCGCAAAATGAACTTCGGCTTTAGCCCCCGAGGGAATGATCCCTCAAACTGACCCACCACCCGCATTTGCAGATAATTTCCCGCCTTTGGCGCACAATGGGTCTGGTGCAGTATCAGATATCTCCCCGGTCCAATCTGTCAGGCATGTGCCCGGTCTGTACCCAGTGTTTTGACCCCCACCCCTCCTCCACTTTCGCCGCAGCTCAATGAAACAAAAGATGTTAGGTTCACATTTGTCCATATTTGACCATTTTACCCCCCGAAACAAAGGGCTTACGCGTCACGGTTTCGGGCTGTATTCCAAAAATAAAGGACTTACGGGCGGAGGAGTGCTGCAGATATGAACTGCGTTCTCCGAGGAAGACCGAACCTACTTGTTCTCGTTGCCGGTGAGGCGGAAGGTGATGGTTCCCCAGAAGAGGCGGGCGCGCATCTGCACAGGAAGGTGGCGCTCGTCGTCGGTATACCAGATCCAGATGTTGCCGCGATTCTTCACCACGCCGGCGTCGGCAGTGGGCTGCACGCGCAGGGTCTTGAAGGTGCCAAGCGCGGTTTTGATCTCCTCGCGGCCTTCTACCTTCATGGTTACCGGCACGGTGTGCAGCGCGTCGACGACTGGGATCACAAAGCTCTTGCCCACTTCCATAGGCTGCGACGAGGCGTAATAGACGCCGGTGAGCAGGTCGGTCAGGCAGCCGGGCACGGGCGTCTCCACATGCTTGCTTTGCGTCGTAACCAGGTTCTTTTCGTCCAGAATGGATTTTCCCTCGGCGTAGTCCAGGCGCAGCGTCGAGCTGATCTGGCGGCGGCCTTCGACGGTCTGCTTGTCGAACTCATAGGTGCAACCCTTTTCGCGGTCGAAAGTGGATTGAAAGCGGTCGCCCACATGAAAGAGCAAGTTGATGGCACCAATGGTGTCAGCGTTGGCGGTAAGGCGTTCGCTGTTACCGGTTGCCTCAAAGTGCAGCACGGCCGTACCGGCGGGAAAGACGCGCCAGTCCACGGCATAAATGAGGGTCTGCTTCTGAGGAAAGCTGAATCCCGCACGGGGCGGTGTGAGCAGCGGCGGCTGCTGAGCCCCTGGCTGAGCCTGAGCTCCGGCGGCTAGAGCAAGGGCGCAAAATACGAGTGTTGCGGTTGCGCGGGTCTTCACCGTCAGGGGAGAGCTCCTTCATCGATTGGCAGATCGACTGGTCCTGCGCTCTAAGGCGCTCAACGCAGCCTATGCACGAGCGCACCGAGGACCGGCCGAAGAAACAGCAGGCTGAGGTACAGGAGTGCGGCCCCTATACCTGCATTGTACTCGCGATGCTTGAGATAGAGCGAGAAGGAGAAGGCGCCGGAGCTGCCTTGGTCTTTAGGCGCGGGAGCCGGTGTCAAAGGCGGAATCAGCCTCGGCACGCGTCGGCAATAGGCGTCGAAACCGGTAAATGCGGTGCGGAGATAGCGCTCCTCCGAGGCAATAACCGGAATGTATATCACTGCAAACCCAACCGCCAGCACGACGGCGACGGGCCAACTGAGCAGGGCCAGGGCAAAGCCCGCTGCAATGAGCATTGATCCTAGATAAAGCGGGTTGCGGGTATGGGCGTAGGGGCCGGTCATGGTGAGCTCCCGGTTCTTTTTCACGTATCCAGCGGCGTAGCCGCGCAGCCAGAGTCCAGGCAACACCAGCACCAGGCTCCAAGCTATAGCGGTGGGCTCAGGAGCGCGACGCCACAAATCAAATATGTAAAGCGCCGCAGCAACAAAGCCCAGCGGGACACGGATGCGGCGCGCGACGCGCTGCCAGTGGGAGATCCAGTCTAATTTTTTTTCCGGTTGTGGGTTTATTGGCTCGGGCATCAGGCGCTCTCCTCCGCGAGCAGCTCATCGGCGGCGTGCAGAACGTCCTCGGGAAAGATGGTCATCAATCCGGCCTCCGGGATTGCGTGGCGGGTGTGGTCGCGACGGCTCTCCGGGCTGCGCAGGACTTTGAACCTGGTCCCAAAGGGTCCGTTGCGGCTGGGGTCAGTGGGGCCGTAAATGCCCACAACGGGCCGGCCCAGGGCGCAGGCCAGGTGGAGCGGACCCGTGTCGCCGGCTATGGCCAGGTGAACGCGACGGGTAAGCGCGATGAGCTGCTTCAATGTGCAGGTGAGTGGAGTGGCGGCGCGGGCTGATTGAACGATTGCCTCCGCAAGCGGCTCCTCGGCCGGGCCCACATTGACCACTACGCGCATGCCGCGGTCGATCAGGCCCTGAGCCACGGACGCGTAACGCTCGACGGGCCAGCGCTTCGCGCCCCATCCGGCTCCGGGATTGATGAGCACGACAGGGCTGTCCGCATCACGGGGCAGAATCCGGTCCACCCAAGCCTCGGCTTCCCGGTCCACTGGCAGCAAGGGCGGTGCGTAGGTAAGATTGTCGCCGGCGACTGCCGCGGCCAGCTCTATGTCCTGCTCGATTACATGTGCTCCCTGAGTGTGAACGCGCTCTGTAAACAGCCAGCGCGCTGCACGCTCCCGCGGATGATCTTCGCCGATCAGCCGGTTGCAACCTGCAAATCGACCCACAACCGCGGAGCGCAAAGCTCCCTGAAGATCAAGCACCGCGTCGTATTCGCAGGCCCGGAGCGCCCGTCGCAAAGCCTTGATCTCGCGCAGGGTATTGCGGCTCAGAGGGGCTTTTCGCCAATCCCGGGTTGGGGCGAGGTGTAGTTTGTCCACGATGGGCTGCGCAGGGTTCGGCTTGGAGGAGCCTAAATCGGCTTGCGTCCGCGTGCAATCTTCAGCCGACAGCAGAGCTTGCCAGCGCGGTTCCACAACCCAGTCAATTACCCATCCGGGTTGGGTTTGCCGGAGCGCTGTCAGGGCCGGCAGCGCGTGCAGAATGTCGCCCATGGCCCCTAACCGGACTACAAGCAAGCGAAACTTGGACTGCGTGTGCAAACTCTGATTTTCTCACAAGGGCGAGTGTGGCGGAGACAGGTTGAGCCGCTTGATGAGCCACTGAATGGCTTCGCCTTGATGCTCAATCTCGACGACCAGAGGGACAGCTTTCAGCGGCACAGAGTCAGGAAAGGCGGATGAGAGCTTACCGAGGCGGACAAGATCCTTCTGGGTGGTGAGCAGAGCAGTGGCGGCTGCGCTGTGAGCGCTGGCAAGGAGACGCTCAACGTCGGCGGAGGTGTAGTGGTGGTGGTCAGGGAATGCGGTTCGTGCGGCGAGTTGTAATCCTGCCGATTCAAGGCCGGCAAAGAACTGTTGCGGACGGGCGATGCCGCAGAAGGCTGCCACAGGGCCGTCGAGGGAAGGAACATCCATCGTGCGCTGGATGCGCCAGATTGGACCCTCACAGCCCCAGGTCCTAAGTTCCTCCTCCAACTCCGGATCGTCCGCCGGAATCGCGATCACGCTTGCCCGACCTGCAGCTTGAAGCGGCTCGCGGAGATTGCCGGCCGGGAGCAGGCTGTCTCGCCAGTCGTGGCGATCAAGCAGCAGAATGTCCACATCGCGCGACAACTGGCGGTGCTGGAAGCCATCATCGAGCAAATGGACAATGGGCTTCGGCTCCTCGTCCAACGCGGCAACTGTAATTGCATCCCCTTCGGCGAGCAGGCCTGCTTCATAGCGCAGCCGCGCAACATAGACGGGAACGCCGGCCTCGCGCGCAATCAGCAGCGGCTCGTCGCCGAAATCCTCCGCGGTCCCTCCAGGGGCTACGCGGACAGGAAGCTGGCCCTCCCGGCCATAGCCTCGGGAGAGCACATTCACGTGCAAGCCGTAGAGTGTAAGCGCCTTGGTCAGAGCGATGGTCAAGGGCGTTTTTCCCGTGCCGCCGGTTGAAAGGTTGCCGATGCTCACTACTGGGAATCGCAGCCGCCGCACCGGTTCCAGGCTGGTGCCCAGGCGCAACTCGCGCAGCCAAAGCGCCAGCCGGTAGGCGGGAACCAGGGGGAGCAGCAGCTTGCGCGGGGGCGGCCGGCTCATTGAGGGCGCTCCTGAGTTGATTCGGATGAGATCAACGCCAGCAGCGCATCCACAGACCGCCCGGTGGCTCCGGCCTGCTGGTTGAAGACTTGCCTGGCCCGTTCGCCCATGGCCTCGGCCGCGGCACGGTCTTGCAACAACTCGATCAACGCTGCCGCCAGTTCTTCTTTTGTGGCGATGCGGATTGCGCGGTGCGTCAGGAGGTCTTCAGTGATGGTGCGGAAGTTGGCGTAGTGAGGGCCCATGACAATGGGTACGGCAAATTGAGCCGGCTCGAGGGGATTGTGGCCGCCCGCAGGAATCAGGCTGCCACCGATAAAGGCTACCGACGCCAAGGAATACACGCTAGCGAGTTCGCCGATGGTGTCTAGCAGAACGATTTGGCCGGGTTGGAGCGGCTTAAGCGATCCGAAAGGTTGGAAGCGCCAATCCGACCGTTTGATCCATGCACTTCCAGACGCATACAGGAGCGACTCTACCGCTCCGAAGCGCCCCGGATGGCGGGGAGCGAGGATCATTACGAGTCGCGGATCGGCCTCAAGCAGGCGCGACCAGGCTTCAAGGAGCGAAGACTCTTCGCCTTCCAGGGTGCTGCCCGCGATGATGAAGCGTAGATCGGAGGCCAGCTCTCTCAACTGACGGGTGGCGTCGGCTTCCACGGTTGTTAGGATGTCGAATTTGAGATTGCCGGCGACTTCGACGGACTGCGGCAAACAGCCAATGGCGATGAGACGGGCGGCGTCTGTCTGGCTCTGCGCCAGCACACGGCTGATGCGGCTGAGAAACGGCCGCCACAGCCAGCGGAGTCGCACGTAGCGGGGCCAGGAGCGGTCGGATATGCGGGCGTTGACGACGGCCACGAGAATTCCACGGCGGAAACAACTGTTCAGCAGGTTTGGCCAGAATTCGGTTTCAGCCAGGATCAGAAGGCGGGGCTGAACGGCATTCAGGCAGGAGCGGACGGCCCAGGGCAGGTCGAGAGGGCAATAGAAGACGCGGTTGAACCCGAATCGCTCGCGGGCCAGGGCCTGGCCGGTACGGGTGGTGGTTGAGACGGCGACAAAGTACTCGGGCAGAGCGGCGTCGAGAGCGTTGACCAGGCGGCTTACGGCCAGGACTTCACCCACGGATACGGCATGGACCCAGATAAGGGGGCGACCCGCCCGACCCTTGGGAGACTGGACCGTGCCCAACCGCTGCAACAGGCCCTCGCGGTACTTTTGCGTGGTGGCCATGCGGAAAAGCCACCAGGGCGTGGTAAGCAACAAGGCGGCCAGCAACGCCAAATTGTAGAAAAAGAGAATCATGCGTTACGGATTTTGCCTTCCAACGGTCTAACCCTCAAATGATACAGTCGAGCACGATGAGGAACTCGCGGGCAATTCCGCTCTCGCTGCTTTGGCTGGCGTTGACAGCCATGGCCAGCGATCACACACCGCCTGCCGTGCAGCCGGCAACCACCTTTGCCGCGGTCGAGGTGCATGACGGCGAGAAGGTAGCCATTGCGGCCGAGCCTTACGACACCAAAGAGAAGGAGTCAATCTTCAAGGTGGACTATCTGAGCCACGGCGTGATGCCTGTGCGGCTGATTGTGACCAACAACGGCGACCGGCCCATCAGCCTGCGGGACGCGAGAATTCTCTACCTGACCGCGGCGGGCGACAAGATTCAGGCCGCGGAGCCTGAGGACGTGGAGCGGCTGATGACCCAGAAGGAGCGGCAGGGCTCCAAGATCCCCATGCCCGGCCCCATCCCTGCAATCAAGCTGAAGCCCAAGGCCAGCAACAAGGATATCGAGGCGGACTTCGATACCTTTGAGTACCAGGCGCTGGTGGTGGAGCCGCACGCGACGCGCGCGGGATTTTTGTTCTACGACGTTTCCCAGCTCGACCACCCACTCACAGGCGCCAAGCTCCACCTGCACAAGCTGCGCGACGCCGACGGCAAGGAACTGTTCTACTTCGAGATTCCATTCGACAACTACCTCAAGTCAAAATCCAGCCAGATGAATTGAGTGGATGCTATTCGTAGTAGGTAGCAGTCGTGGTGTCAGTCTCCCAGATGGTGCAGTCTTTGACGCGCACGCGGCCCTGAGTCATCCCGGCAAGCTGCTCACTGGTCTGGTCGTAGAAGTATTTGGCCAGGTTCTCGGCAGAAGGATTCAGCACCGTGAAGGGTTCCAGGTCGTTGAGCATCTGATGGTCGATGCGCTCGATCACCGGGCGCATCACATGCTTGAGCAGCTTGAAGTCGAGCAACAGCCCTGCCGCGTCCAACTCTGCGCCCGCGAGGGTGATGCGGACCTTGTAGTTGTGCCCGTGCGGGTTTTCGCACTTGCCCTTGTAGTTGCGGAGGTAGTGGCCGGAAGAGAAGCCGGACTCCACGGTGACTTCATACATTGGCGTCTGCTCGATCCTGCGGGGAAGAATCCCTGATTCCATTTTAGGCGCTGGCGGAGCGTTACGGTTTCCGGCGTTTGCGACGAGCTGCCTGACGCGCTTCTTCGTTGCGGCGATCGACCTGTTCGAAGAGATGGCTCATGACGCCGATCAGGGCCGACGCCAGGCTGAAGAGGAGAAGGAACATGGCCACTGTGCGCCACAGCGATCCGTTTGCCGGCAATCCCGGCTGGAAGCTCGAAGGCACCAGCGACATGCCTATCGAAAGCAGCGCGAAGAGCCCTAGCGTGGCAGCAAGAATGTAGAAGTTGCGCGACATAGTTGAGGGCGCGGGAGAGCCCGCTGAGCCTGTTGCGATTTTACGCGGATGGTGACAGACCTGACGGCTCTTGCCCCAGATCGGATGCAGTAAACTTCTGCCTTGCGCCGTGGCGAATGTGAAGCACATTCACCCTCTTCTCATTTTCCAGCACGCGGTAGATCACGCGATAGACATGTGGCTTGCGACCGTAGAGCAGGTGCCTGAGTTGCGGGTTCTCCGGCGTTGCCGGACAACGGTTGGGCAGCTTTTCCAGAGTGAGAGCAGCTTCTCTGAGTCCTTTGTACCACTTCAGCGCCATGCCGGAATCTGCGGCATGGATAGCATGGAAGAGGATGGCAAGGTCGCGCCGTGCCCGCGGAGTGATTCTAACGAGGTATGCCATGTGCGGCTTCGAACTCGGCGAAAAACTCCCTTATGGGCTTGAGCCTTCTCTTCTTTTCGTCTTCGAGGCCCTGACGAATTCCTTCTTTGGCGTCAGCTTGGGCGGCAATGTCGAGCAGCCGTTGATAAGCCTCGGCATCCTGCACGACTGCCGCGGCCTTCCCATTGACCGTCAGCACCATGGGGCGCTTGCTTTTCTTCAGGTGCTTGATGAAGTCGCCTGAAGAGCGGCGGAAGGTAGTCAACGATTGGATGTCGGTGGTGATATCCAGCATGTTCGCCCCGCTTCAAAGCACCTTTTTAGGTGCTTCCAGCATACATCATCGGCGTAATGTTGAACAGGGTTCCTGAATGCGTCTGACTTTGCGTTTGATAACCAGGCCGCGATGTCTAGCTGCAAAGTTCCGCACTTTCGAACAGCGTAACCCCGGTCCGAGCGAATTCCGTCTCGATCTTTGCGACCGAGCCGTTTAGGTCGATGGCGCGGCAGGCGTCGCGGAGGACGATGGGATCAAAGCCGAGACGCCGCGCATCGAGAGCCGAATAGCCCACGCAAAAATCGTAGGCCAGCCCGGCGAGAAAAATGCGCGTGAAACCGCGTTCGCGCAGATAGCCAGCCAGGCCTGTTGCAGTTGCGTGGTCATTCTCAAAGAACGCGGAATAGGAATCGATGTGGGCACGGAAGCCCTTGCGCAGGATGAGCTCTGCCTGGGGCAGGTGCAGCGCCGGATGAAACTCCGCGCCTTTGCTGCCCTGGACGCAGTGATCGGGCCAAAGGGTCTGCATTCCGTAACTCACTTCGATCTGTTCGAAGGGATGTTTGCCCGAGTGCGCTGAAGCGAACGACGAGTGCCCCGCAGGGTGCCAGTCCTGGGTGAGAACGATGTGACCGAACCTCGGCGCGACGCGATGAATGGGACGAATTACAGCGTCGCCATCGGCAACGGCCAGCGCCCCGCCGGGGCAGAAGTCGCTTTGTACATCGATGACCAGGAATACGTCCTGGGATGTAATTCTCATTGGTTCTCCCCGCTACCACTTTCTCAGACGACTTCCGGTTCAAGGTCTCTTTTCCGCTCAGTTTTACCAGAAAATGCCGCGATTCGGACCCCAAAACCGCGATTTTGCACTTTCCCTCCCACCCTAAGTGCTTTGTTTTCTTAACCTAAAAACGGGTTTTCCGACTAAGTGCTTTGTTTTCATAGAAACCAGAGGAGGGGGAGGGGGGTGCGTTTTTTCAACCGGTTTTGGGCTGCGCGGGCGACTTGCCGACAGAGGTTTGGCATACAACTATTCTGCGCTGGCGGACGTTAATTTTCTGCAAAGGCGCACGCTGGACTATGGGACGCGGATTTCCTCATGGATGGAGGCAGGGCGGCGCCATCCTGGCGCCGGATGCGATTGAAGCGCGCGCGAGTCGCAAATCTCATTTGTCCCGAGTACGTGGGGGACGTCGATCGATCTTTAACCGCCGAATGGCCAGTCATCCGTACGGAACCAGCGGCCAGGATATGCCTTTGGCTCCCCGCTCCGATTTGGCCGAACTACCGCCCAAGTAACTCGAGAAGCTTAAGAAAAGGTTACCTAAACACGTTCAAGAAGCGCTCCAATTCGCCATCGTGCCTGCAACCTAACCGCCATTTAAATAAGCAAAGCAGGCATTTACATTTCAACATGAGAGTGTACCAAATCCCCATTTAGAGAGGACACACGCATGAACACCATGCTTCTGAAGTTTTATGTGAAGTTCCAGGATATGGCCAGCCGTGAAGAGGGTCAGGATCTGGTTGAATACGCCCTGGTTGTTGCACTGATAGCGTTCGGCGCCACCGCCGGCATGAACTCCCTGGCTTCCGGCCTCAACCTTGCTTTCCAGGGAATCAGCACTACGATGGGCTCCTACGTAAGCTAGCTTCGGTTCTCCGTCCCCCGGGAACACAACTTTCGTTTCATTTTTGGGGTCAAAGGTGCTATTCCCCGGTGGTCAGGAGCCGATTAACCTATTGGATGAATCAGAGATCCGGATTGTGCAGCGTACGCCAATCCTCATTCTCAGCGCAAAGGCCCGCCAAACCGAATGTTCAAGGACGGTGTTGGCCTGCAGTTTGTGTTGCAAAAGAACAGCGACGACCCTTCGATGGCCGCCGCGGATAGAAAGGCCCTCGATCGATTTCTGCGTCGGTTGCGAAAGAGCAAACGCCGATCGCTCCTGGGTAAGACGTAAACGGATTTCAGTAGAAGGCATTGTTGAGGAAACAGATCGATTTCAACAGTGCATGGGGGAAAAGCGATGAAGGATCAAGTCGATTCGCTTGGACAAACGATGGCGCTCAAGCGCAGTTTGGACCGTGCCGCTAAATCTGGGGAGTCTCATGCCGGACGCGGGTCCCTCGTTCGGCGCGTTCGCGCTCTGCTGCGCAGCGGCGAACAGGGACAGTCGATGGTCGAGTTCGCCCTGTCCATGCCCGCGGTGCTCGCCGTCATAACGGCCACTTTTACATTCTCGATAGCCTTCTACAGCCAAATGACCCTGACCAGTGCCGTGAGCGCCGGCGCACAGGACCTGCAGACGATCCGGCAAACCACCTCGGACCCCTGCGCGGACACCTTGACAGCGATAAAAAATGCGGCGCCGAACCTCGCCGCAGCGAATATCGCCCTCACTGTCACCATAAACGGCACAGCGGAACCTGGGCACACATGCACCGGAGCGACCTCGGTTCTGGCTGCCGCGCAGGGCAAACTCGTAGCTGTAACAGCCACCTATCCTTGCTTCCTTTCAATCATGAATGCGGGCTACAAGGCCAACTTCATAAGCAACTGCCAACTTTCAGCAAAGGCGACCGTATATGAATACTAACCTCAAAGAAACCCGGTCCTCCAGGCGGCGCGCTCTGCGGCGCAACGGCGAACAGGGTCAGGCGATGGTCGAGCTCGCCCTGGTCATGCCCGCGCTGCTCATGGTCATGACAGCCATCTATACATTCGGGACAGCCTACAACAACCAGGTGACCCTGACCAATGCCGTGGGCATCGGCGGACAGTATCTGTCCTCGATCCGAAGCACCACCTCGAACCCCTGTGCGGACACCTTGACAGCGATAGAAAATGCGGCGCCGAAGTTCACCGCGGCGAATATCAACCTCACTATCTCAATTAACGGCACACTGGAATCCGGGAGCACTTGCACCGGCGCGACCTCGACTCTGCTTGATGCGCAGGGTGACCCCGTAACTGTAACAGCCACCTATCCTTGCTTCCTTTCAATCATGAGTGCGGGATACGGGCCCAAGTTCATAAGCAACTGCCAACTTTCAGCAACGGTGACCGAGCTTGAATACTAAGCGCAAAAGAAATGAGGAAAATCCTATGAAACAAGAAATAATTTTATCTTTAGCCCGAAAAGCGCTACGCGACCAGCGTGGGCAGACGCTCCCATTTGTAGCGTTAGGAATGGTTGCCTTACTTGGCGTGGGGGGGTTGGTGGTTGATGTAGGTCGTGCCTATGTTGTGCGAAGCCAACTCCAGAATTCAGCCAATGCGGCGGCGTTGGCCGCTTCGGGGGCGGTGTATGACGCCCAGTCGGACACCGTGAATTCAACAACCATTGCAAACCTGTACGGGAGTGGCGGAAGCACAGATAGCAACTACTTCTCCGGAATGGGAACTGTGACTACGACAGTGTCGACGAAGTGTCTCAACTCGCTGATGCCGGTGGGAGAGACGTGCGTCACTGGCTCTCCCTCAAATGCCGTGGTGGTCACCAACAGCACCAACGTGAAGACATTTTTGATGGGTATGTTCAAGGTCCCCACCCTTAAGGTGGGTGCAACGGCGATGGCTTCGATCCAGGGCACAGCCAATTCGTGGAACGTGGCAATCATCGTCGATGGAACGCAATCCATGAGTAACGCGGACTCCAACTGCGGCGGACTCTCCGACTTCCAATGCGCGCTCAGCAGCGTTCAGGTTTTTCTGGAACACGTCAATCCCGGCAATAACAAAGTTCGCGTGAGCCTGTTCTCGTTTCCAAACCTCAAATCATCGACTGGCTTCTCGAATACCAGCACTTGCAGCGGCCCCTTTACGACGGAGCCGTACACCTTGCCTTCGCCTACGGCAACGACCTACGCGCCAATCGCCTACACAGGTACGACCGCGTATACTGCCACCTACCAGCTCGCGGGTTTCGATAGCGGTTATTGGGACCCTACCGATTCCGCCGCCGCCGGATTGGCTTCGGGTGACAACCTGGTGAAAACAATCGGGGCCGCCTATAACACCACAACCGGCGCCAAGGACATCACGGGCTGCCTGCCAAATGTGGGCGGCCAGAGTACCTACTATGCGGCCGCCATCTATGCGGCCCAGGCGGCGCTGCTTGCGGAACAGGTAGCGAATCCGGGCTCGAAGAACGCGCTCATCCTTCTCTCCGATGGCCAGGCGAACGCTGCAGGGTTGCCGGCTGGTTCGAGCAAGTTCCCTCAGGCAACAAGCACGGCTGCCGCGGGCGGAGTGTCGGTTACGTATGCCGGGACCACGACGTACTCCTCGACGGCCAAGAATTTGACTGGCGTCAACGGCACGTGGGGACAGTATCCCGACTTCAACAATGAGTGCCAGCAGGGGATCGTGGCGGCTCAGGCCGCGACGGCGGCGGGAACTGTTGTGTACGCGGTCGGCTACGGCTCGGAGGATACGGGATGCGGGGCTGGCGGCGGCACCGATACCCACCTTGATGCCACCGGCACCTTCACAACATTGAATGTCCCCTTCACGCTCAGTCAACTCACCCCGTGCGTGACAATGGAGAATATCGCCTCCAACATGTCGACTTTCTATTCCGACCCCAACGAAAGCGGCTCGGGCAGCACCTGCACGGACACTGTGCATACGACTGCGACCCTGGCGGACATCTCCCTGTCGATCGCCGCGAATTTCACCACACCGCGGCTGCTCCCCCCCAACGCCCAATAATACGCGGAGGAAGAACACAGGTCACCAGGCACACTTGTTCTGGTGACCTTGGAAAACACGGTTTCCTGGGAAGAAGGCGCGGACAGCAAAATCCGCGGCTGTTCCCCCGCCGTCCGCTTCGAGAGGGACGGCGTAAGTCTGCCGTCGTGGTGCGAGAGGCCCGCGACGATCGTTCAATGGCCGCCGCGGGTAGAAAGGAATGGAGTGGATTCCTGCAGCGGTTGCTCAAAAAGGAAACGCCAGAGGTTCTTTGGTTGAGCAGTACATGTTTTGTTGTAGAAGGCATTGTTGAGCCAAGACATCGGATTCAACGATGCGTAGAGGGAGAACGATGAAGAATAAATTCGAATTACACAGCCACCAGAAGCGCTTAAGCGCGGTTGGAACCGTTATGCATCGTCATCGGCGCCGAGTGGTCTGCCCAGGTCGCTAGGCCGGCGGATCCACGCTCTGCTGCGTGCCGGCGACACTGTTGGGCTTCAAGGGGTTGGCGCTCGATGTGGGTCTGCTCTTCCGAGCGAAGCGTAATCTCCAAATCGCCACCGATTCCGCGGCCCTGGCCGGCGCCATCGACTACCTATACAACGGCTCGGTTTCAAGCGCGCAAAGCGCGGCCCAGGCAGCTGCAGTGAAAAACGGCCTCACCGCCGAATCCGGCGGACCCAGGATCGCGGTTAACGTTCCCCCCACCATGGGGCCAAACGCCGGCTCTGCGGGCTTTGTTGAAGTCATCGTCACCGAGCTTTCTCTCACTTCCTTCCTGGGCATGGCCTCGGGTTCGAATTCCGTCAACATCGGGGCGCGGGCCGTCGCCGGTTCCCCGGGCCCTAGCGCAGACTGTGTTTATGTTTTGGACCCCACCTCTTCCGACGCGATGGATCTGCAGGGTTCCTTTAATGTTTCCGCCAACCAGTGCGGCGTCATCGTCGATTCCAATGCATCTGACGCGCTGGAATTCACCGGCCCCGGTGGCACCCTCACGCCCGCATCCGTATCAGTGGCCGGAGGAGACAGCGGACAGACCGGAGACAGCACGCCAACTCCGATTACAGGCGCGGCTCCGGTAAGCGACCCGCTGAGGATCACCGGCCCCACCCCAACCAACGGCGAATGTACATCCACAAATCCCACCACGACCACGCTCACTGGGACCATTGCCGGGCCGTTCCTTGGAAACCTGGAAAGGCACGAAGCGGGCGTAAGTCTTCGAATACATCTGGATAGATCAGGGAGTCGAGCATTCGACGTGCACTCCGGGCTCCCACCGAAGCTCCAGTGGCCGATCACGGGGCTTTGCGCAAGAGCCGCTCAAGCTCATTCCGGGGATTGCGGAAGAGCAGCCCCAGTAGGTTTCTCGCATAGCGAATGAGAGTGACAAAATTTGTCTTGTACCAACAACACTCTGTCATTCGGGGAGATAATCCGCAGATGAACCGGATTTTCCCCAGTCCGCTTGGCGATTCCAGAATTGCCGCTACGAGTCGGTGATTCCCATCCAGGATAGTCATAGGCTCGTTTTCGGTGACGCCAATCAGGATCACCGCGCCGAATCCTGGATCTTCCTTGCGGTACTCCTTTCCAATCGAGGCAATCTTCGCCAGGAAGGGCTGGTCAACCAGATTCTGTCGATTGAGCATGGCCGAGGTGATTAGCTGGATCGAGAAATTACCGTTTGCCAGCTTACGCCATTGGGCGCGAGGAAATACGCTGATCTGGTCCAGGTCAGCCTCCGTGACTTCCACCTCGTACCACTCCGTTCCGATGGGAAGCTCCTGCCAAAGGGGCAGATGGCGGATGAAGAGCAGAGCCCGCCGTATCGCATTTTCCTGAGCGTCTTCGAGATTAGGGTTCATCACGATACCCTTCAGGCTCTCGTGGTACTCCCGGAAGGCGGAACGGTAGAAGTCGCTCTTGAGAAACTCCGCAATGACCGCATCTTCCGATACCGGTTGAAGCAACCTGACGGGCCGGAATGGCCCGGCCGTCATCGTTCCTTTGGGACTGATCAGCGAATTGAAGAGGAATGGCACTGCCACAAAAACGAGAAGCACACACATCAGAACCAGCTTCACGAGAATTACTTCGCGCAACGTCGAGTGATAGTAGGAAATGGCGACGATAACAAGGCCGCTGAAGATCAGCTGGAACCAGCTCGTATTCGTAATCTTGTGGGACATTTCGTAGGTGATGATGACAAAGCTGAGCGAGTAGACAATGGTGGCGGTGGCATAGAGCGCCAGGAGGTAGGGCAGGTTGTATTGACCGGCGATCTGGAAGCCGGACCCGAAGAATCTTGTCCAGACGGATGGAGGCGCGATGCCCAGGCCGAGTGTCAGGACGAAACCGGAACCGAGAATCAGCACGAATGAGGTGGCGATCACCTTGAAATCTTTTCTCTCTTCGTCTCGGGTGCCCGCCGCAAGCGGAAACATGCTATTGACGACCGCAGAGGAAAAGGCATAGATCACCCTGCCAACCAGAGCCACGGCCGCAAACAAGCCGGCCTCCTGGGCGGCAAAGAAGTGCTTCACAAGCACGATGTCAGCATTATTGATGAGCACTTGTCCGGCGAAGAAGACGAATGCCTGGGTCATTTCGCGAATGGCATGGGAAGAATGAAGAGGATTGGGAACCTTGCCCGTCAATTTGGGTCCGGCGGCAAAATAGGCAACGGCGACAGCCACAGTGTTGGCCGCGATGACGCCCTTGACGCCCTGGCCCAAAAGGATCATGAGGTACGAACCGCCGAGCCGGCAGGCCCCTTCAACGACAAGATTGGTAGCCAGGCGGCGAAAACCGTAGATTCCCTGAATGTGGCCGCGGCGTGCTCCAAGGGGCACGTAAAACGCGATGCCGACGGCGAGAAGCGCGACCAGCACCGAATCGGAGAAGTTCAGATAATCCGCAACCTGCTTCTGAAACAGGAATAAAAGCAGGGCCACCAGGATTCCGCACGCCCATGCCGCTTGGTGGAAAACCCTATAAACTGCGGATTTTCCCTCTGAGGAAGCCTGCTGGGCAACCACCTTGGCGGCAACAATCTGAAAAGCGAGTGTTACCGCAGACATCAGCGTGAGGATTGTGTAAACAACGGTCGCCTGGCCAAAGCCTTTAGGGCCGAGGAAGCGGGCGACGACAATGTTGTATGCCAGGTTGATTGCGGTCGTCAGGGCAGAGCCCGAGAGCAAGACAACGCTTCCTGAAATAATGCGGGCCTGGAGTGTCTTTGAGTTGGAAGTCAACCCGTTCACCTTGCTCTTTGGAATTCCGATTCACGACGCCTGAACACACCTGCATCGCGCTGAAAATGTAATTTTTTGAGTGTTTCATGTAATTCGATGCCAAAATTCACAATCCCGCTGCTTGCGAACTTCCTAATTTGGGCCGTGGACGTGGAGCAATGAAGTACGTGAACTTAGACCCAGGATCAAGTAAATCATGGACTTCATCCCGAGCATGTGGTTCCGCCCGTTACTTAGGCAGCGACCCTGACACTACTCTGGGCCAAACCCATGGCGCTGGTTGCGCGGCTGATTGCAGGGATGGCCGGCCAACTCCAGCCCGCCTTCATACTTTAGTAATTCGATTCGCGATAGAATCGAGGCAGAACTTCGGGACGCAGCGCAGCCAGGCAGCGCATGAGCATTGCGAACTGAGGGAGTTCCCTTCAGTGAGTGCCTTAAGCGTACCTAAGGCGCGCCTTCATAATTTCGTACCAGCGGCATTGACTTCGCGGATGCTTTCCAACGCACGCCACTACGTTATGCGCTGCTCAAAGGATATTTCCGGTGATATCTTCGGCATTGTATTCGGAGGGTGATCGCTGTTGATAGGGATCGAAATCTGCCAAGGAATTGTGTCCCTTGATCGCCCCAAGGGATAGCGACACACACCTTCAAGCTCACAGCGCCTCGTCTCATCCACTGGGAGGTTGATGGAAATTGCACTCGGGCTGTTGATAGGGTTCGCGATTGGAGCGACGGGCGTGGGAGGCGGAACACTTACCGCCCCTACTCTCATCCTGCTAATGCGATATGAGCCACGGCAGGCGGTGGCAACGGCACTCATTTACGCCGCTGCAGTCAAACTTTGTGCATCGGCAGTGTACCTATATAGAAAGCAAGTAAATTTCCGAATCCTTGCATATCTTCTTGCGGGCGGAATCCCTGGAGCGTTGATCGGGAGTATCGCACTGGACAGACTGCATGTTACACACGCGAATGGTTGGATTATGTGTGTAGTCGGTGTATTCGTTACGTTTTCGGCCATCGTGGGTATTCTAAAACCTGGACGAGAAGGGCGGAAGAAGGATTCTCCAATGCCCGTTCTTTCCTTGCTTGCCTTTCCTATCGGGTTAGAATCGAGTTTTTCTTCGTCTGGTACGGGCGCTCTCGGTACAGTTTTGTTATTTCGCCTAACATCGATGGTTCCGGCCGGAATAGTGGGAACGGACCTCGCGTTTGGTTTGGTCGTTTGTGCGATTGGCGGTACCATTCAGGTCACCTCAGGGCACGGCGATTGGAATGCGCTGGCCAGATTGATACCTGCCGGTATCCTTGGAAGCATAATCGGAATTCTGGTCGGCACCCGGTTACCGACCAGGTTTCTTCGGACCGCCATCTTGATTTGCGCAACCGGCATCGGCTTAACCCTCTTCGTCAAGGGCCTTCAGGGAATTCGATAGTGCAGGGAGACATTGCATTGCGACGTACACTTGGCCATCTTCAGATGCTGGAAGCGGAACACATACACATTCAGCGTGAAGTTCCTGCGGAATTCTCTCGTCCGGTGACGATGCACTGCATCGGCAAGCATTCATCGGAAATGTTGAGGCTGGTACACAAAATTGGGCAGTCAACTGTTGTACGGTCTTTTCGCGCCGGCAGATGACCCGACTGCCAGAAATGCATTTGCATGTCCAACCCTCAATCACCACGGAGATCTGATGAGCGGATATCTCACCGGTCTTGAAGCGGAATCCATCGAAATAATTCGGGAAGCGATTGCGCTGGCTCAGAAGCCTGTAATGATGTACTCGATTGGGAAGGACTCCTCCGTCATGCTGCATCTGGCGCGGAAGGCGTTCTGGCCGGCGGTGCCGCCGTTTCCGCTGCTGCATGTCGATACCACCTGGAAATTCCGCGAGATGATCGCCTTTCGCGATCGGATTGCCGCAGAATCCGGGATTAAGCTGGTCGTGCACACCAACCACCAGAGGATCGCGGAGGGTGTCAACCCGTTTACTTACGACTCCGACCGCTACACCACCATGATGAAAACCGAGGCACTGAAACAGGCGCTCGATGCCGGTGGCTTCGACTTCATTCTGGGCGGGGCCAGGCGCGATGAGGAGAAGTCGCGCGCCAAGGAGAGAATATTTTCCTTTCGGTCGGCCGGCCACAGGTGGGACCCGAAACTGCAAAGGCCGGAGCTGTGGAATTTGTACAACGCCCGCATCCATCCCGGTGAGTCGATTCGGGTATTTCCGCTTTCTAACTGGACGGAGGCGGATATCTGGCAGTACATTGCCGACGAGAAAATTCCGATCGTACAGCTGTACTTTGCCGCTCCAAGGCCGGTGGTCAAGCGATCGGGGCAATGGATCATGGTCGACGATGAAAGATTTCCACTCAACCCCGGAGAAAAGCCGGAAATGCGAATGGTCCGCTTCAGAACTCTTGGTTGCTATCCTCTGAGCGCCGCGATGGAAAGCACAGCTACCACCATTGCTGAGATTGTCCATGAGACGCAAACGGCCCGAACCTCAGAACGCCATGGCCGGCTGATCGACCACGACCAGGCTGCTTCCATGGAGAAAAAGAAGCAGGAAGGGTATTTTTGATGCGGGGTACATTGCGCTTTATTACCTGCGGTAGTGTCGACGACGGCAAGTCCACGCTGATCGGAAGGCTGCTATGGGAGTCGAAGCAGGTGTTCGAGGATCAGCTATCGGCGCTGGAGAAGGATTCAACCCGCTACGGCACGCAGGGCGACACCGTGGATTTGGCGCTGCTCGTCGACGGCTTGCAGGCGGAGCGCGAACAGAGCATCACCATAGATGTGGCTTATCGTTTCTTTGCTACGCCACGGCGGCGTTTTGTGGTGGCGGACACGCCAGGCCATGAGCAGTATACGCGCAACATGGCCACCGGAGCCTCAACTTCGGAGCTGGCTGTGCTGGTGGTGAATGCCAGCAAAGGTTTGCAGATACAAAGTCACCGGCACGCCAGAATCGTAGCGATGCTGGGCATCCGGCATCTGGTGATGGCCATAAACAAAATGGACCTGGTGGACTGGGACGAAGCTGTCTTCTCGAGAATCGTCGAAGAGTTTCAGCCGCTGTTACGTGAACTTGGATTTGAGTCCTTTCAGCCCATCCCTGTTTCCGCTCTGAACGGCGACAACGTCACCGAGAGCAGTGCAGCTGCGCCCTGGTACACGGGGCCAACCCTGCTGAAATGCCTGGAAGAGATCGACGTGACCAGCGGCGCCGCGAACCTGAAGTTTCGAATGCCGGTGCAGTTTGTCAACCGGCCTACCCAGGATTTCCGCGGCTACTGCGGGCGCATCGCCAGCGGGGATGTGAAGGTCGGGGACCGCGTTCGAATCGTGCCGGGTGGAATGGAAACCAAGGTTCGGTCCATTGTCGCGTGGCAGGCTGAACTGCCGGCTGCTGCAGCGGGAGATTCAATTACGCTTTGCTTCGAGGACGAGGTGGATGTTTCGCGGGGTAATGTGATTGCATCCGTTTCCAATCCTGCGAAATTGAGCGACCAGTTTGAGGCGAGGGTGCTGTGCCTGTCGGAGCATTCCCTGTTGGCGGGACGATCGTACCTGCTAAACATTCACACCTGTCAAGCCGTGGCCACAATTACCGCGATCAAACACCAGGTTGACGTCAAGCTCGGCACCCACCTGGCGGCCCGATCGCTGGGACTGAACGAGATCGGTGTTGTGAATCTCTCTACCGACCGCCCTGTGCCCTTTGAACCCTACGACCGATGCAGGCGTCTCGGTAGCTTCATTCTGGTTGACCGGCTCACGAATCAGACGGTGGGCGCTGGGATGATCGACTTCTCACTGCGGCGGGCGGCGAATATCCATTGGCAGGCGGTGGACATCAACAAGACTGTTCGCGCCAGGCAAAAGCTGCAGAAGCCGGTTTGCCTGTGGTTTACGGGACTTTCGGCGTCGGGCAAGTCCACCATAGCAAACCTGCTCGAGAAGCGCATGTTCGCAGCGGGCAGGCATACGTATATGCTCGACGGCGACAACATTCGACACGGCCTGAACAGGGATCTCGGATTTACAGAAGCCGACCGCGTGGAAAACATTCGCCGCGTTACCGAAGTGGCAAGGCTCATGGTGGATGCGGGACTTATGGTGATCGTCTCGTTTATCAGTCCGTATCGCGCTGAGCGGAGACTCGCCCGGTCGCGATTCGAATCCGGAGAATTCATTGAAGCGTTCGTCGACACGCCGATCGAAGAATGCGAACGCCGCGATCCGAAAGGACTGTACGCCAAGGCGCGTCGCGGAGAATTGGCGAATTTCACGGGCATCGACAGCAAGTATGAACCTCCGGAAGCGCCCGAGATTCACCTGGACACGGTTGCCCACAACGCAGAGGAATGTGTCGATCTGATTCTTTCTTTCCTGGAACACGCTTCGGCGGACAAAACCCAGCTCAACTGAGAAGAGAATGATCGATACACAAGCGGAAGACTGGCTCAACGATCTGCTGCCTCACGTAGTCGCCCTGGCTCGTGAAGCAGGTCAGGCAATTTTGACGGTTTACAGCGAGGTGAATCCGGCAGTTGAGTACAAGCGGGACAACTCGCCGTTGACCGAGGCCGATATGGCTTCCCATCATGTCATTCTGGAAGGCCTTACGCGTCTGTACCCTGAATGGCCGGTTCTCTCCGAGGAGTCGCGGGAAATCCCCTTCGATCAGCGAAGCTCATGGCGCTATTTCTGGATGGTCGACCCTCTGGATGGCACCAAGGAGTTCCTCTGCCGCAATGGCGAGTTCACCGTAAATATCGCGTTGATGGACTGCAGTGTGCCGATCCTTGGCGTCGTTTACGCTCCGGCCATCGACAAGATGTACTTTGCAGCCAAAGGAGCGGGCGCCTGGAAGTTGGATGGGGAGACCGTCTTGCAGATCAAGGCCGCGAGGGCTGAGAATTGTGCCCCACGCGTGATGGTCAGCCGGTCACACCGGTCAGACGAAGAAGACCTAGAGCGCTTTGCAGCCGGTGCGGAGAACTGTGAGTTCATCCCCATGGGTAGTTCCTTGAAGTTCTGCCTCGTGGCGGAAGGCGCCGCCGATATTTATCCCCGCACCGGACCGACCATGGAATGGGACACGGCTGCCGCCCATTGCATCGTGGAAGAAGCTGGCGGGTCCGTCGTCGCGCTGGACGGAAGTGCGATGATTTACAACAAACCCAATTTGCTCAACCCCGGGTTTGTGGCCAGAGCGTGTTCGTGAACGAATTCCCGCCGGAGTGAGTTTCTACGAGCGGAGCGTCATTAGGAGAAGCAGTCCAGCAACCGCGAAGAGGGGGCCATCTGGAACCAGCATCACACGCAGGCCTTCTCGCGAGAAATGCAACTGCCAAACCCTTCTAGACCGGGGCCGGTAGGCCGTCCGGGGCGCACGCTCGCAATTGGGGACTGCCGATCCGTGCTTGACGAAGTTACCGGCGACAGAGGTCTGCGAGAGAGGTGTGGTCCAGGATGCGAGCCGTAGCGTCGCGGACTTCAAGCAGGACGCGAAACAGTGGACGGTGCTTGGGGTCGGTCTTCACTCTATGGCGAAGAGATTCGGCGTCCTCAAAGGGCGCGAGGGGGCCGTCAATCATGCGCAGCACATCGCCGAGAATTATCTTGTCCGGTGGCCTGTTCAGCTTGTAACCACCATTGGCGCCGCGAATACTGGTCACAAACCGCCCGCGCTTCAGGTCACGAAGGATGGCCTCCAGAAACTTCTCCGGCAGCTCCTCTTCCTCGGCAATGACGTGAATCTTGACAACACCGTCGGAGTAATGCCGCGCCAGCACGATGAGGGCCTGCATGGCATACAGTCCTTTTTGAGAGATTCTCATACTGTGCAAGTCTATCAACGCTAAGCCTGCCTATCTAGAGCAAGTCTGCAATCCAATTCAAATCCAACATCACTGGCCTCTACCGCGGCTGCCGTGAAGTGGAGAGAAAGCTGCAGAGCCGGTCGGCTCCAAGCCCCGGTGCCGGAGGTAACGTTACTGCCGCCGGAAATTTGAAGCTCTTGAAAAGAATTCCGAGTAAAAAGTGTATTATGAGAATATTGTACTAGACAATGTCTATAGAAGTAGTAGACTTTAATTATGTTAGACGCCCCTCTTAAGAACCTGCGAGCCCGATGTTACGAATTCCGCTCGGAATAGCTTCTCCATTTGGAGGAGTTAATAGCTGGTGTGGAACCCGTCGCCCCCGCGCTTATTCGGTGGGCATAGGATCTTCGCATTACCGGCAAATATGGTTCGAGATCCCAAAACTTTCCGGAGGTCAATGTCATGAATAGACTCTTTACGGTGCTGTTCCGTTCTGCCTTGTCGGCCCCAAAAGCTCTTTATGCTGTTATGTCTGCTTCTCTGAGCCGGTTGCCGCTGGCGATCTCTGCTGTGCTCTTTCTGTTGGCTATGGCGACCGGCGTGCCCCTGGCCGCGCAGGACGACTTCACCACGCAAAACGCGACGTCCGGGTACAATGGCGCATTCATCACCGGGCCGGCCTCGAACCCATTGAGCTTCCTGAACGGCGCGGCCTTTCGCACCACCGCCAACCCGGCGCCCTACGACTTTCACGACTTTGCCCCGGCGACCTACTTGGACGAAAAGCTGCCCAATTGGGTCGATGTGCAGGCCGAGGAACGGTTCCGGTACGAGGCGTACGACAATTCAAGCTTCAAAGCGGGCGCCAATGACTCCTACCTGCTGAACCGCTTCCGGTTCCAGGTGGATCTGCATACGCCCAGTTGGTTCCGGGTTACGGCGCAGGTGCAGGACGCCCGTTCGGGCTTCCAAAACGCGCCGATCGGACCGCCGAACACGGTTCGCTGGGATCTGAAGTTGGCTTACGCCGAGATCGGCGCGCCCGAACGGCACTGGTGGAGCCTGCGCGTGGGCCGGCAGCTCATCAACTACAACAACACCATCATCGCCAACTCCGAGTGGCGCAACCAGGGACGCTCCTACGATGCGGCGGTGCTGAACCTGAATGCGAAGCGCGAGCACCTGGGCATCTTCGCCGCCTCTGCTGTAGTGCCGCAGGCCTATGGTGTGAGCCCGCATCAGGAAGGCAATAACATCTACGGAGCCTACGGCCGCATCGATGACGTGGTGCCGCACTCGAACCTTGAGCCGTTCTTCCTGTGGCGCGTGCAGCCGGCAGAGGCCGTCGAGCCGGCCGCAGGCAAGGCCAAGGGCAAGGAAGACGAAAAGGCTATTGGCCTCCGCTTCAAGGCGCAAGCCCACTCGGCGTTCGATTACTCGGGCGAGCTGATCTTTGAAAACGGAAAGGTAGGAACGCAAACCATCGGCGCATACGCGGCGCAGGCAGGCGCGGCATATCAGTTCCTCGAGGTAGCTGCCAAGCCGCGTTTCTTTACCCAGTACGACTTCGCCTCGGGCAACAGCAATCCGGCGACGAGCTCAAGGCACTCCACCTTCGATACGATGTATCCGACAGCCCACGACCGCTTTGGAATCTCGGACCTGTTCGGCTGGCAGAACATTGAGGCGGTGCGCGCGGGCGCAACCTTTGAGCCCCACCGGCGGCTCACCATCACGGCGCAGGGGCTGGACTTTTGGGCGGCTTCGGCGCTGGACTCGATCTACAACACTTCGGGCAGTTCGATTGCGTTCAACAAGACTGCCAACGGGCGCCATGTGGGCGCGGAATTCGATAGCTACTCCTGGTATGAACTCAATAGGCACTTCAACGTGGGCGGCGGCGTTGGCTACTTTGGCGGTGGCCAGTTCCTGACGAATGTGTCAACCATCCACTCTTACCCGACCTACTACTTTGCGCTGAACTTCAAAGACAACGGAAAGAGGCCAACGGAGTAATAGAAGTCCGGAACGAGGCTGGTGTGATGGACCATCGCGCCGTTCGCATCATCACCCAGAGTTCGCACATCACCCGCGCTCCGTGGTCTGTCGTTGCGGACACCCCCAAAATTGCCCAAGTCTTCTCGGGCTGCGCAAAACCTGCGCTACGTGCTTCCAGAATTCAAACCATCCAACAAAAACCGAGCCTTCCCATATCTCCTTCTCGAGACATGGGAAGGCATTGGCTACCTGGCCGTTAACGGCCCCGGGACTGGACAATCGCCCATCGAGTCCAGGCCCACAGGCGACCGCATGCTGTTGGCCGCGCTGGATTATCTGGACACGCGCCCGGAGGTGGACAAGACGCGCATCGCCATGCACGGCGTCAGCTGGGATGCCTACCGGGGCACCAAGATGGCTATTCTTGAGAAGGCCCGCCTGCGAGCGCCTCGCGGTGAAACTCCCCGGGGCGACTCTTCCGCCCGGAACGATGCCGGGCCTCGGAAAATGTGCGAGAAACCGACCTTCGATTGCCTTCTTGTAGGGCACTCTGCAGGATTGCAGCTTGCCCGGTTTCGTCCAAATTGATGGCTAATTACAAAGAGCATAGGGGTTGGCAACGGACCACCCTATAGCGGAACCAGAGTAGACGTATCCCGAAAGCACGCCCCCAACGTGGCTTTTTTCTTCAAGAAAAAGCTGCCCTTGAGACATTCTCGAAAGCTACAGTTACTCTGGTTTCGGCCTAAACTGCCTTCCGTGCGAGCGTGAGACTCACTTCGAGGGCGAAGCCTGATTCTGAACACGAACTGCATCTCCCGAGTGAATCGCGTCGGACGCGATCTTCACGACCTCATCACCGGCGCTCAGATCGCCAAAGACTTCGATATTGCCATTGACGGTCTGTCCAGTTTGGACATTGACCCACTCAGCCTTGCCACTGCGCACTCGAATCACGAAAGTATGCTGCTGATCGCTGGTCACCGATGTCGTCGGGGCGAAGAGCGTTGGATAGCCACGTTCGACCGGCCATGAGACATCGGTAAAGCTCCCAGGTGACAGCCGCCGGTCAGTGTTCTTGACATCCAGCTCTACTGGCATCGTGCGGGACTTTTCGTCCACTTCGCGTGAGATGCGCTCAATGGGAGCATTGAACGTCTGTCCCGGATAGGCGGGAACGGTGAAGGAAACGAGTTGGCCACTCTTTATCTCCCCAACCTGTGCTTCTGGGATGGGGACCGCGAGACGGAGACGCTTGTCATCGACGATTTGAAGTATCGGTTGCGCACCTCCAGCTCCGGACGCAGGCCCGATAAGGGCACCAGGATGGAGATTGCGCGTTGTGACGACTCCGTCAAAAGGCGCCGTGATCGTCAGATACGACTCTGTCTGGCTAATGCTTCGGAGTGCCTCTTTGGCTGCCGAAACATTCTGGTCGGCTGCGTCGACCAATCCTTTATCAGCCGATACAGTCTGTCCGGCAACCAGCACATCATTCTCGGCAAGCACACCGGGAGTCTTGGCAGCCTCAACCATGTGGAGGTACGTGCCATTGTCGGACGCCAACTTTGCCTGCGCCGTTACGAGTTGCGATTGAGCGGCTCTGACCGCCGCTTCCGCTTGGGAACGCTGGCTTACCAGTTCAGGCGCCGTGAGCTTGACCAACAACTGTCCGCGGTGGACGCGCGATCCGCGGTCAACTGTCACATTCTCTACGAAACCAGTCACCTTGGGGTAAATATCAACCTGCTCGTAGGGTGTGAGCTGAGCCGGCAAGGATATCGTCGTTTGCAACTTCCTGGAAGCGACCGCGACTGTGCTGACGGTGATGGGCGCATTCGGCGAAGGGGCAGCGGTCGCAGGCGCAGTCTTATCGGAGGTTCCAGAGTTGCACCCAATGGTCAGGGTCATCAAAATTGTAGAAGCGAAGAGTAAGCCTTTCATCGCACGACCTCCGGGGACTGATCAAACCATTTGCTATCGGGATCTTCCGGATCGAGTGACCGGGTACCTGTCGAAGCGTTGCGCTGTACAAGACCGAAGACCATCGGCAGCAGAAAGAGCGTGGCAACAGTCGCAACGGCAAGGCCCCCGATCACGGCACGTCCTAGTGGTGCTGTTTCTTCGCTACCCTGACCGAAGGCGAGCGCCATTGGGATCATCCCGGCGATCATGGCGAGACTTGTCATCAACACAGGGCGGAGCCGTTCTGCGGCGGCGGCGCGCGCCGCTTCCGGGGCAGTCGCACCCTTCAAGCGATTCTGCTCCGCAAAGGTGACGAGCAGGATGGCATTCGCAACGGCAACACCAATCGCCATGATCGTTCCCATGAAGCTCTCGAGATTCAGCGTTGTCCCCGTAATAAGGAGCATGAGCACCGAGCCGGCGAGGACTGCGGGAGCCGTCGAGAGCACAACCAGAGCGAGCTTCAAGGATTGGAAATTTGCGGTGAGCAAAATAAGGATGACGCCGATGGCGGACAGCAGGCCAATGCCAAGCTCACCGAAGATCTGCTGCAAGGCGCTCACCTGTCCGCGCACTGCAGTCGTCACGCCGCGCGGAGGTGTTCCGGCATTTTTGATTGCTTTCTCAATAGCCTTGTTCGCGAGGCGAAGATCACGACCACCGAGGTTCGCCGAGAGCGCGAGCATCCACTGTCCGTTCTGACGATCCAGCTCGCCAGGGATTGTGCTCGTGCGCAGGTCCGCAAGTTGGTTTACGAGTGGCTGGGTTCCGGTCGTGCTCTCAACTGGAATGTTGCCGATATCTCCAAGCGAGGTCATTTTCGGTTGCGGCACCTGCACCTGCACCTGATAGCTGACGCCCGACCTCGGATCGCGCCAGTAACTCGGTGCGATGAAGCGGCTCGAAGCAGTGGCAGAGACAACGGCAGAACCTACCGCATCAGCGGTCGTGCCGAGCTGACCAGCCATCGCGCGGTTCACCTTGATGTCCACTGTTGGGTAATGCTGAGGCTGCTCATATTCGAGGTCTCTGAGTTCAGGAACCGCGGCGAGCTTCTGGCGAACACGTTCTGCGTAACTGGCAACATCGGCGTACTGCGGGCCGGTCACCGTCACTTCGGCCAAGGATGAAGAACCAAAGCTCAAGGTTTGGCTGATAAGGTCGCCGGGATCGAATGAGAACTTCGCCTCCGGAAATTGCTGAGGCAACCTCTTGCGGAGGCGTTCCTCCAGCTCGGCGAGTTTGAGAGAACTGTCTGGCTTGAGACCGACGTTGATAATGGCTTGCTGCGGACCACTGGTCCAAAGAAAGACGGCATTGATTGGATAGGAAGACCCTTGTGTTCCCACGTATCCCAAACTGAGATCGAGATTCTGCTCGCCCGCCGTCTCATGGACAGAAGCAAGAACCCTCTTAACGAGGTCCTCTGTCACCGCGACGCGCGTTCCGTCAGGTGCGTCGATACGGAGGCGGAATTGCGTAGACGCAGCCGATGGGAAGATCTCTTCGGCGATATGAGGCGTTATGAACACCAGTACGAGGACAGCAAGGATGCCGTAGGCACTAAGAAGAACTGCAGGAATGCCCATTGCCTTCTGAAGCGTTCGCTCAAATCGATGACGAAAGCGATCAAAGCTACTTTCGGCATGCGGCTTTCCCTTTTCGTCTTCGGTGCTGGACTGCAACAACCAATTGGCCAGGACCGGAACAAGTGAACTGGAGAGTACGTACGAGGCGCCCATCGCGAATCCGACTGCAAGTGACAGCGGCAGAAAAAGCGATTGCGCCGGTCCTGTCATAAAGAAGGAGGGGATGAAAACCGCCATCACACAAAGCATGGCCAGCAGTCGAGGTACGGCAACGTCGCGACTCGCCAGAAACACCGCTCTTGCTACATTCTCCCCGCTGTCCAAATGAACATGGATGTTCTCAAGAAGGACAGTACCTTCATCAACAAGGACGCCTACCGACAGAGCAAGTCCACCGAGTGTCATGATGTTGATCGTCTGCCCGGTGAGTTTCAGCAAAACTACTGCGGTGAGGAGTGCGAATGGGATCGTAATGACGACGATCAACGAAGAACGCCAGTCCCGCAGGAAGAGCAGCAGTGTCAGTCCTGTTAGCAACGCTCCGATGATGGCTTCTCGGAGCACAGACATGAGCGCGCTGCGGACGTACGCGGACTGGTCAAACTCATAAGTGATCTTGATGTCTTCAGGAACGAGGGACTGGAAGCGTGCAAGGTTGTTCCGGACCTCCTGCACAACGGTAAGCGTCGAGGCGTCGGGTCTCTTGGTCACCGGAATGTAAATCGTGCGCTTCCCATTCAGGAGCGCATAGCCTGCCAGTAGGTCAGACGAATCAGCAACACTCCCGATGTCGCGGATGTATACCGAGGCCCCAGAACCAAGCTTTAGCGGGATGCTGAGTAGATCCGTTATCTGCGTGACGGTGGAATCGGTCGTAACGAGTGTGTGCGTCGTTCCGATATCCGCGTTGCCTGCCGGCTGGATGCTGTTCCCGGTTGTCAGCGCCTGGACTACTTTTTCCGGCGATAGCCCGTACGCCTGCAGCTTCTGCGGATCGACGTTTATGACAATCGTTCTCTGGTTGCCGCCGAAAGGGGGCGGAGACGAGACGCCCTGCAAAGTCGCAAAGACCGGGCGCACTCGATTCAGCGCAAGGTCTTGAATCTCTGCGAGTGTCCGAGAGGGACTGGAAAAGACCAAATAGCCCACTGGCAACGTACCTGCGTCGTAACGAATAACGAACGGCGAAACCGTTCCGGGAGGCATAAACGCGTGGGCGCGATTCACATAAGATATCGTCTGCGCGAGCGCATCACTCATGTTCGTTCCGGGGTGAAACATGAGCCGAAGGAGCGTGGTGCCCTGGATGGACTTAGCTTCTACGCTCTCGATGCCGTTGATGTACAGAAAGTGGTACTCGTAGTAATACGAGACAAAACCTTCCATCTGCTGCGGACTCATGCCGCCGTATGGCTGCGCCACGTAGATGACCGGTAGATCGAGATTCGGAAAGATATCGACGCGCGTTCGCATGATGGCCAATATGGACGAAAGCGCAAGAGCTACAACCAGGACGATGATCGTGATGGGCCGCCGAAGGGCGATACGAATAAGCCACATTGGGGCTACTTTCCTTTCGCCTGGCTTTGCAGTAGTTGCAGAAACGGCTCCAGATCGCCTTGCGCGGCAGCGACCCCAAGTTCGGCTCTCCAGACTCCCAGGCGGGCAATCGCATCATCGCCTTCGGCTTGCGCGAGCACACCCTCTGCCGCAGAGACATCCACAACGGTGGCTAAACCAGATCGATATCGCGCCTGTTGCTGTTGTTCGTTTGCCTGAGCTGCCGTGAGTTCAATCGGAGTGTTTGCCGCCAACTTGCGAGCCCCTGATAGCGCTGCCTGGGCTTGCTGAACCGCCGTCGTGACGTCACCGACCGCCTGATCCATTCGCGCATGCTCCGTCTGAACATTTGCTTGCTGCGCGCGGCGTTGGTCCCGCAGATTGAAGAAGTCGAAGGCAGAAAAGGTCACCTGAACACCCGCTGCCCAGTTGAGGGTGTCCGGAGCTAGCCCCGCTGTTCCGCCGGGAAAGGTTCCAGTGGTGCTCGTCCCCGCTCCTCTCCCAAAGACGACTCCCGACGCACTGAAGACCGGGACGTAGCTACGATCAAGGAATCGCTTCTGAGCCTCCTGCTGGAGGGTCAGCGCCTGCTCTTCCAACACAAGCGGGTGACTTTCTGCCGTCGCAGTGGCAAGATCCGTATTCGGTTGAGCCGCGAGCAGACTGGAAGCATCGACCTCGGCCTGCCCGTCTTTCGATTGCAGATATTCAGTGAGAGCAGCGCGTTTGATTGCGACTTGAGTCTCAGCCTGAATCAGTTGGTTGCGCGCCAACGCGAGCTGCGCGTCGGCTTGAGAGGCATCCGCTCCGGGACGCAGCGTGTTGTCGACGAGGACGTGGACAACTTTGCCGAATGACTCATATCGTCGAACGTTCGCCTGCGCCACTGTCACCAGCTGCTCGGCTGCAGCGAGATCGAAGAAGGCGCTTCCGGCGTTCGCGCTCACTTGCAGCTGCGTTAGCAAAGAAACCTGCTTTGCGGCCTCGCTTCCCTGACGAGCAACCTCGACTTTTGCGCCCCGCGCTCCAAAGTCGAAGGGCTGCCAGCTCACGAGAGCCCCGCCGGTACTGTTCCACGCACTCCGTGTCGCATCGGCAGGGAGGATTGTGCCCGTCACGCTTGGCACTACCGACTGAGGGAGGGTTAGCCCCAGGACGTTATTGGCCGTCGCTCGATCCATCTGCCAAAGAATGTCTGTACGCGGCAGGTATGCGGTTTGGGCGACCCCGAGCGCTTCGTGCGCTGCTCTCTGCTGGGCCTGTGCCGCCCGAATTGCGGGGTAGTTCGCAGTCGCAGTCGCAATGACCTGTTCGAGCGTAAGAGGGTTGGAAGTGGTCTCCGCCGTCTTCTGGGCAGACGCGGGAGGGGGCGCTACCAGGACCGAGCAAAGCGCGCAGAGGAGGGCGAGAGAGGGTCTACGCATAGAGAGAAGCACAACTTCGGGTCAGAACGAATTCTGCCAATGATTGGAAATCATACCATCGCAATTCGATACTATGATGAAGGCCGCGGAAACGAGGTGTCCTTTGCCTGTGTCAACTCATCAACGGGAAATCTTTACAGGTCTGATTCGCATCCATGTGCTGGTTCACGCCGCTCAGGAGCCCCTGTTTGGTTTAGCGATGATGGAAGAACTGAAGCATCATGGCTATCGAATAGGTCCGGGAACGCTCTACCCACTCCTGCATGGCATGGAGCGCAATGGGCTTCTCGTCTCGGAGTTGATGAATGTGGGCGGACGAAGACGACGTGTCTACAAGCTGACCAAACCCGGGAAGAAAGCGCTGGCACAAGCAAAGGCAAAGGTAGACGAACTCCACGAGGAGCTCCACGAGGAGCACCCAAGGAAGGTCTCTCACTTGATCCACGCAGAAACCAAACTCCGAAGAACCTAGCGAATCAACATGTAGTACGTAGGCAAACGAGACATGGGGCGTCCGGCGTTCATTCGTTGAAAAACCTCTCCACATCCGTAATCGTCGCCGCCATGGGGTTTGGCGGCCGTCTTTATGCCGCGTCAACCATCTCAAATCGCAGGCGCTTGCCGAGCGCGCGGGCCGCCTTGGCGATGGTTTGCAGATGGACCGCGCTGTTCTCCGGGTCAAGAAGGCGATCCAGTTGGGAACGGCTTGTCCCCATGCGCTCTGCCATGGTCTTCTTACTCATCTTGCTTGTCCTCATGGCCTCCGCCAATTGCCAGGCAATCACCCGCTTGATGACGGCAGCTTCGACCTCTTCGAGAATGCCTTCCTCTTCGAGAAAGCTATCGAAGCTCGATCCGGTGTGGTCAAAGGGAACCTTCTTGCGAATTGTCATAGCAGCCCCTTCTCATGTCTGCGCTTGTTCGCGCGCGCCAAATCCAGATCGGCATCCGGCGTTGTTCTTGTCTTTTTCACCATGCCGTGCAACAGAACCATTCGCTGCTTCTTATCGACATAGAACAGGACGCGCGCGATTCGATTCCGCGGCAGATCCGTTCGGACCTCGTGTAGTCCCTCCCCCACCGGGCGGCACGTCGGCATTCCAACCGGCCAGCCGAATTCGACGGTCTTGATGTCTTTGCCGATCAAGCGCCGGTCTTGCGCTGTCATCGCCTTGAGCCATTGCCGCACGGGTTCATTTCCAACCCCAGTGCGATAGAAGACGACGGGAATGCGCTTAAGTGCTCCTGGATCGAGTGTACCATGCGTGGTACTTTCGGTGACACGTTTTTTGTCGGACTGCTTACCGCTATTCATTCTCGAAGAACGCCTCCACATCCGTAATCGTCTGTGTCATGCGGTAGGGCGGTAGGCTGGCGAGGAAGGTTTGGCCGTAGCGCTGTCTTCTGACTCTGGGGTCGAGGAGGACCAGGACGCCGCGGTCTTCCAAGGAGCGGATGAGACGGCCGAAGCCTTGCTTGAGGGTGAGCACCGCGGCCGGGACTTGGTAGTCGAAGAAGGGCTTGCCGCCGGCTTCTTCAACTGCCTTCATGCGTGCGGAGACTACCGGGTCGCTGGGAACGGCGAAGGGCAGGCGGTCAATGATGACGCAGCTTAGAGCTTCGCCCTGCACGTCTACGCCTTGCCAGAAGCTGGAGGTGCCGAAGAGGACCGCATTCGGCGTGGCGCGAAACTCTTCAAGCAGGGCTTTGCGGGGGGCTGTGCCGTGCAGCAGCAAGGGGAAGTCGAGTACCGGCAGCAGGCGTTCGTACAGGTCGCGCATCTGGCTGTAACTCGTGAACAGGCAGAAGGCTCGCCCACGGGTGATTTCGAGTACGCGTTGAATGCAGCGCGCCGCGGCCTCGGGAAAGTCGGGTTCGCGGGGATCGGGCATTTCAGGCGGCAGGTAGAGCAGGGCTTGTTCGCCGTAGCGAAAATGGGAGGGGACGACGAGTTCGCGTGCTTCGGTGAGGCCGAGGCGCTTGCGCATGTGTTCAAAGCCGCCCTGCACGGTGAGCGTGGCCGAGGTGAGCACTACGGTGGGAATCTGGTCGAAGACCAAGTCGTGGACCAGCTCGGACACATCGATGGGCGTGGCCTGGAGAAACGTGTGGCGGCCTTCGGACCTATAGCCTCGTCGCGCTCCTCCGGCAGACGACCGATCGGGGGCGCCTCCAACAACTCGCCGTTCCATCCAATAGACCATGTTGCTGGCGTTGGATTCAAGCAGGAACTCGAGCTCGGAGCGCAGACGGGCCACTCGCTTTCTTAGTCCTGGAGCTTCGTCGATGCCGGTGAGCACTTCAATCTCGGCTTCAAGAAGGCGGAGAGTGGAGCGTACGGCCATATAGAGGTCGCCGGATGTTTCGAGGAAGTCCTCGCGGCCGACGAAAGGCTGACGGCCATCGCCGCTCATGGGCAATCCGGCAAAGAACATGCGTGCGCGCTCGCGAAGTTGCTGCGTGGCGGCAGGGAGTTTTTCAGCGCCCGGCTTGCCGCGCAACAAGGCATCGGTGTCCCGCGCCAGCTCTTCAAAGCGGACATTGCTGACGGAAAGGCCAAAGTAGTTGGAGGCAATTTCTTCGAGCTCGTGCGCCTCGTCAAAGATCACCGCGGCGGCCTCGGGCAGAATGCCGGCGTCGGGCGCGCCCGCGGCTTCCTGCCTGACGGACAAGTCGGCGAAGAACAGGTGGTGGTTGACGATGATGATGTCCGATTCGAGGGCCTTGCGCCGCATTTCAGTGATGAAGCAGCGGCGGTAATCAGGGCAGGTTGAGCCGAGGCAGGCTTCAGTGCGGGCGTCGAGCTTGTTCCAGAGCGCGCTGGACTCGGGCATCCCGGAAAGCTCAGCGCGGTCGCCGGTCTCGGTGGTTTGTTCCCACTCGGAGATCTGCCGGTACTGGTCGATTTCTTCGAGGCCGGACAGAATGGGCTGACTGCGCAGCGTGACCAGCTTGTTGCGGCACAAATAGTTGGCGCGGCCCTTCATGTAACAGACGCGCAGCGGCCCGAGCAGCGTTTCAAGGAAAGGGATGTCGCGGAAGTAGAGCTGGTCTTGCAGGGCCTTGGTGCCGGTGGAGACGATGACGCGCTGGCCGGTGCGCAGGGCGGGCAGCAGGTAGGCGAGCGTTTTGCCGGTGCCGGTGCCGGCCTCGACGATTAGGTGACGGCGTTCATTGAGCGAGCGCTCGACGGCTTTGGCCATCTCGAGCTGGCCGGGACGGTATTCATAGGGCAGGGTAGAGCGGGCCAGAATGCCACCGGGCGCAAAGAACTCGTGCAAGCTGGGCAAGGCGCGGGTTGCGGTGTCGCTCGAGGCCATGGGGACTCACTCCATCATAGTGAGCCGGCCTATGCAGAGGATTTCGCCGCGGGGGAAACTGCAGCGACGGTGGCGATGGCGTCTCAGCCGAAGCTGGAATCCTTGCCCGCGGCGGGGGTGTGGTACTCCGCGACCGTGCGTGCGCTGCTGTATCCGGTGTCCATCCATTTGGCAAGCAACGAGGCCTCTTCGGGGCTCGATATACCTTCAACGCCCTTTGCACTCTTGCTGAGCTTCTTGGCTCTGTTGGCGGCTTGTTGCGCGGCGATAGCCCTCTCCGCCGCCGCGGAGTAAGGATTGACCGGATTTAACTTCGTTTGGCTACCGTGAATATGCATGGCTGCCTCCGTGAACGTTGTATGGCAATTGGTTGGCCGCAAACGCACTCAGAGCGATCAGAGTTGGCTCATGTTCGACTTGTCGCCCCGAATGCCATCCTTGTTGAGCTTCCAGTCTGTTCTTCAGCAGCCCCGCTTGAATGCGGAACCACGGGAGACTGATCTTTGTATCGGCCTGATTGATTCAACGATCAACGAATCTCTCAAGAAGCGGCCGATCTTGACTTTGCATTCCCTCCGGGGCTAAAGCCCTCATTCATTTCGCGGCGCTTTCGGCACGACTGAAGTCGTGCCCTTTCAAAACAGCGAGTTCTTCCGCTGCTTGTCTAACCCATGAAGCCTAAATACGGGCTGGAACCAAAGTTGCCGAAATTCGGAAACACTTGCCGGACCTGGCCATCGGACAGCCCAAACCATTTCGCCAGCGTTCCCGCGTACTGGTCTACCGATGTGGTGGGAACCAGCCGGCCGGCACCCAGATCGTTTGCCTGGTTTGAACCGATGACAGGGTACTGACCATACATGTCCTGCCCTTGAACCGCGCCGCCGACGACGAGATGGTGACTTCCCCAGCCGTGGTCAGTGCCGCTGCTGTTGGAAGTGAGAGTCCTGCCAAAGTCGGATGCAGTAAATGTGGTTACCTGGCTGCCCATGCCGGCAGCGACCATCAATCCGTCAAAATACTCCAGAGCCTGGCCAAGCTGAGTGAGCAGTTGGGCATGCTGTATCGCCTGGTTGGTATGGGTATCGAAGCTGCCCAGCTGCACATAGAAGATCTGCCGGGTTACACCGAGGCTGCTGCTTCCACTGATGATTCTGGCAACGGTCTGCAAGGAGGTGGCGAGCTGGTTATCGGTGAGCATTTTGGTCTGTGGGTCGAGATATTGGGGAGGGTTAGGAACGCCACCGGGGCCAGCCGGAAGCATTGCACTTGCCAACTGAGCCTGAGCCGCGATGGAACGATTGACGACGACTCCATACTCCTTGGCAAAGACGTTGGCCTCATCGGCGGAGAGAATGGAGGCCAGCGGGTTTGCCGATTGCGGCAAACCAAATGGGGGATTGGCCAATCCGTAGATGGGGATGGGGCCTGCCGAAGTGACATTCAACTGAAACGAGGTTTGGCCGGAGAGATAGAGAGCGATTCCGGCGGTGGAGATGCAGGTGAACGTGGAGTTTGAATTCATGTTCATGCTCTCGATCGCATCCGCAACCGCACCACCCCATCCAACGTGTTCCGCGCTGCCGCCATTCGACGCAATGGCCTGCCATGCAGCCGTCTGATCGAAGTGCGAGAACAACGAATCAGGCAGCGGAACAGAGTTTGCATTGACTTGATTCTTGGTTGCGGGAGCTACCAGAGTGCCGATATTGGCCACGACGGCGGCGCGACCGGCATTGAACAGGTTCTGTACTCCTATGAGCGAAGGATTGAGCGCAAATGTGCGGCCGCTTTGCGGGGTCTTCAATGTTATTGGTAGCAGCGAACCCAGCGGATAGGCAAGCCCCGGAGCTCCCGAGCGCGCTTGTGTGAAAGCGCTGAAGGAGGTGGGATCGGTGGCGATCACCGTTCCGTGCCCATCGTTGCCGCCTTGCAGGAAGACGCAGACCAGGGCGCGATACCCGGTGTTGCTTGTGCCCTGGGCCATTGCAGCCATGGAGTTGAGGCCGAGGATAAATGGACTGGCGGATATGCCCGCCATCGATGTCAAGGAAGCCGTTCTGAGGAACTGGCGCCGGGACCGCTCGAATTTGTTCATCATGGACTCCTTAAAGCTGCGCGGGCTCCTTAAAACTGCGCGCTGAAGGATGGCGAAGCCATCGTGAGGTAGATTGCCGTCTGTACGCGGGCCGCGAGTGCGGCGTTGATTGCGGTTTGATCGCCGGCCGGTATCTCGATGGCGTTGATGGCGTCGAGAATCTGGCCGTAGGTTGTCGAGTCCATCTCGCCCGCCATCAGCAGCAGATTGATGCGGTCCAGCAGTGGACCGGGCGTTGCCGCCAGGTTCATTTCGGTCTCGTAGCTTGAGAACATGTCGGGGCCCCCGGTGGCGGAGCTGCCGATCGCGCCCTGCATGTAGTTGATGTAACCAACGACCGTTGAGACATTGGTCATCTGCATCTCCGGGGCAACCAGGCCGGCTGCTGCGATGGTCGTGCCCGGAGGAACGTAGCCTGGAGCAAACCAATTGAAGACCGTGGGCGAACGGAGCGACATCTCACCCAGTCCCCAGATCGGATCCTCGGTGCTGCCGATGTCATACGATCCGGTGCGGGATTGGGCTGTGAACGCCCGCGCCCATTCCGTGTAGCGGATCAGCGCCTCGCGAACCTTTCCATATGGCGGATTGCTGGCGTCGGCAGCGGAGTCGCGCGCCTCGGGGTCGAGCAGAATCTCCGAGATGACCGCCTTCAGATTGCCGCGCACACCAGTCCCATCGTTCTCGAACACAGCCGAACAGTTGCTGATGGTTGTTGGGCTTGGATTGCTGGTGACCAGGTGCTGGATCATCTGCTTGCAGAAGAAAGGCGGCAGGTTGGGATGATTGAACAAAGTGTCGAGTGCGATCTTGAGGTCGCCAGCGGTATTGGGGCTGGCTGACGCAGGAATTGTGACGCCAAGGAATTGCTTTTGAACCGTTGAGTGATGACTGGAGAAGCTCTGCATAGGCAGAAGCTCTTCGCCATATCCAGGGCCAACATACAAGCAGCAGTTTGACCAGGCTGTGTCAGTATTGTTGCCGGGTATATTCCAGCTCCAACCGGTGAATACCGCGGCCAGGCCCATCACATCGTTGTTGGAGTAGGTCGGAATCGGCTGGCCGGATGAATTGAGCTTCTGCGAGCCATCGTCATTGAGTTGGTAGAGCCCGATGGTAAACAGCTGCATTATTTCTCGTGCGTAGTTCTCGTCGGGGTCGGTGGTGGCATTGCCTTTATCGTTGCCCAGCATGGAGAGCATTTGGCCCATGATGGGATTCAGAGTCACATCCTGAAGGAGCGTGCGGAAATTTCCGAAGGCATCCGCGCCCAGGACGTCGTAGTAATTGGCTTCTCCGCGCGGCATGCTTTGAATGCCGAAGTTGGCTTCGCTGGAGATGACGAACTGCTGGGTCAATGCGTACTCGACGCGTTGCCGCAACTGATCGTTTCCGGCAATGGCCTGCTGCCAGAAGGTGTCCTGAACAAAGCCTTCATCCGATGCGTTTTGATCGAACAGCAAGGCATTGCACGTAACATTGCTGGCTACGCACGGCGGGTTGTTGAGAATGACGGCCTGTTCCACGGCGGGCTCATGCAGCGTGGGCGGCAAGGCAAACTGCTCATTGAGCCACGCTTGATACCCGATCAGTGAGAGGTGATGGATGCTGGCATCGGTAGCGCCGAAGGTGGCCTGCTCGAGAAAGCGCGAGGCATCTTCAGGGCTGACGATCGGCGTTGGCGGCGTGCCGTTGACCAGCGCGACCAGATCCGCCGAATTGGCTGGGCCAGGGTTGGGATTCAGCACCTGCAGATCGAGATTGCCGGGTTCCGATGGAGAGACGCTGGCGGTCAATTGAGTGCCGCTGTTGAATGTCGTTGTAACCGGCGATCCATTTACCAGCACCTGCGCTCCATTGATGAAGCTCTTACCGGTCAGGACAACTGTGGTGGAGGGCGGTCCAACGTTTAACTCTGTCGGCGTAGCAGAATTGAGGATCGGGATCGGGTTCAGTACGGAAATATTCTGAGCGATCGCTACCATCGGGTTGTCGACGCTGGTAATGGTAAGCCGTACGACGTTGCTGGGCGTGGGAACAACCGGAGGCGCGGTGTAATTGATGGATCCATCGGACTGCAAGGCCGCTGTGCCTATCTGCGCATTGCCTCCGGGAATTCCGTTGACTTTCAGCGTGACGCCTGTGTTATTGGTTCCAGCGACCATGAGTCCGAGGTTCAATGTGTTTGACACACGCACGTCTGTGCCGGAATTGGGCTCAAGCGTCAGAACCACCTGCCCTGGGCCCACCTTTACCGGGACAGTGGCCGAGTTTGCCGATCCCGGATTGGGATTGGTGACCATCATGGGGAAGGTGCCGGGATTGGGGGCTGGAATGGCCGCCACCAGATGAGTGCCCGAAATCAAAGTTGTGGGAACCGCGACGCCGTTCCACATAATCTGGGCGCCGAAAACAAACTGAGATCCGCTCACCGTGACCGTTGTCGTTCCTTCTGAGAAGCCCGACGGTGTGACGGCGTTGAGGACTGGAATGGGGTTCAACACACCCAGCGTCACAGTCCCTGGCGGATAGGCCGGAAAGTTTTCCGCGACACTGGTGATGGTGACCGAATTCGGAACTGGAACAATTGCCGGCGCCGTATACATGCCGTTGCTATCTATCGTTCCCAGTTCAGCATTGCCACCCTGCACCCCATTGACGGAAAACGTCAGCGGCGAACCGGTGAGGTTCATGTTGTTTTTGAGTTGAATCTGCTGATTGACCCGGATGGTGTCACTGGCTGCTGAGATAACGGTGAAAAAGCCTGGATTGGTGATCTTTATTGAAGAGCAGCCATTCACCATCAACATGGCGCCGGCGAACGATGCCACAACCAGCGCAACCTTCAAGGCATGAAAATGCTCGGATCTAGTTCGCACGGATGCTCCAAGTTTGGGGTTACCAGGTCACGATGCAATTTCAAGGCCAGCAGTTGTACTTCAGGACTTAACGGGTTTCTATGAAACTATCCGCACGCACCATGTGAATCAATACACCTTTCGGGCTATTACTTTTCGCATGGGTCTCCCTTTGACACTGAAGTAATGAACTTTAAGGCTGTCCGGTTTGTGGGAGCAGAATGAGAACTTAGAATGTGCAGAGACTCGTTTAGCCGCCGACGAATCTGCCCGAGTTCGTGCTGCGAGCACAGAATCGACGAGCTGAAAACCCTTAGTGGGAGTTGACATTTCGCGCGTGCTCCTCGATCGAACTCGGGCAAGACGCCGGGAGATGGCAGTTTTTACGACTCATTCCTTTTTGGAATTTCCAGCTAATATTGAATGGCCTGCAATCCGGAAACGGGTGCACCAACGTGACTCACTCCGATTGACTGACATAAGTGGACTAAGTATGCTTAGTCCATGGCCTATACCGTCCATCAGGCTAAGACCCACTTCTCGCGGCTGCTGAAGGAAGCAGAGGCGGGCAAGGAGGTTGTGGTGATGCGCGGAAAGAAACCGGTGGCGAAGATTGTGGCGATTGATCTGTTGAGCCAGCCGAAGCCAGAAGAGGTGCCGTTCCGCTTGATTGGCGCCTACCGCGGGAAAATCAGCTGGGATGAGGATGCATTCGATCCCATGACGGATCAGGAACTCATCGAGAGCGGGCTGGGATACATGCTGGACGCGCCCTTGGTCCCGCCGCCTGACAAATGACCTACCTGCTCGATACGCATGTATTTCTCTGGTTGCTCAGAGCCCCCGAAGTGCTGCCCGTGGCTGTTCGTGAAGTAGCTGCGGATCGTTCGCAGACCCTTGTTCTATCCGCTGTTACCCCGTGGGAGATGGCCATCAAGGAGACCACCGGGAAACTGAGTGCAGCCGAGATTCTTGACAATTTTGAGCGGGTCACGGCCCAGGCAGGTTTAAGCATCCTCGAAACCACGATCCGGCAGGTGATTCGTGGCGGGCGGCTGCCACTGCATCATAAAGATCCGTTTGACCGGCTATTGGCTGCACAGGCGCTGGACCTGCGAATTCCTCTGATTAGCTGCGATCAGGTTTTCGATTTGTATGGCGTAAAGAGAATCTGGGCCTGAAATGCTTCTGGGATTAATTTCCAGAAGACGCCTGCAGACCGCGGGCCCGTTGTTGACTGGAGAAAGATTTTGGCGAAGTACCGCAGATCGGGTTTGCCCACCAAACCGGGCAAGGAAACGCTGCCGCTGGTGGCCATAGTAGGAAGGCCCAACGTGGGCAAGTCCACACTTTTTAACCGGCTCACGAAGAGCCGGCGCTCGATTGTCGGGGACGAGCCGGGCATAACGCGCGACCGCATCTATGGCGAGTACGAGTGGCTGGGGCGGCATTTCCGGCTGGTGGATACGGGCGGCATTGTGCCCGACGATCCCGAGCTTATCCCGATGGAGATTTACGCCCAGGCCAAGGTGGCTTTGGCAGAAGCCGATGCGCTGGTGCTTGTGGTGGATGCGCGCACGGAGCTGGCGGGTCCGGACTACGCCCTGGTGAAGCTGCTGATCAAAGGCGGCAAGCCTGTGTTTCTTGCCGTGAACAAGGTCGAGGGCGAAGCGATGGCCGCCGCGGCTGAAAACTTTCGCCAGTTGGGGCTGCGCAATGTTTTCCCCATCAGCTCCGAGCATGGGCTGGGCATCGGCGAGCTTCTGGAGGGCATTTCAGAGGCGATTCCGGAGCTGGCCCCGACGGTGGAGGAAGCCGAGGCCGCGCAGGAGGCCAAGAGCGCCGAGGTCGATGACCTGGAAGCGCAGGACTTTGAAGCCGAAGAGGATGAGATCTATGAAGGGGGTCCAGTCGCGCCGGAGTCCGATCCCGATACGCGTCCGCTGCACCGCACACATGGCGAGTTTGAGCAGCATGAGACTTCGGTGGCCATTATCGGCCGGCCCAATGTGGGCAAATCGACGCTGCTGAATGCGCTCACAGGCACTTCGCGGGCTATCGTTTCGCCCATCGCCGGAACCACGCGCGACGCCGTGGATGAGGTGGTGGAGTTCGAAGGGACGCAGTTCCGGTTTGTGGATACGGCCGGTATCAGGCGCAAGGGAAAGACCCACCTGATGGCGGAAAAAATGAGCGTGGTTATGGCGCGACGCCACCTGGAGGCGGCGGACGTGGCACTGCTGGTGATCGATGCAACGGAAGGGGTGACGGGCGCGGACGCCACCATTGGCGGCTATGCCCACGAAAGCGGCCGCAGCGTGATTATCCTGGTGAACAAGTGGGACGCGGTGACAACGGGACGGACCGATGGAAAACCAACTGCCGATCGCGAGGTATTTGAAGAGCAACTGCGCAGGGTACTCAAGTATCTGCATTATGCGCCGGTAATTTTTCTTTCGGCGCTTGAGGGCACGGGCCTGGGGCGTGTTCTTAACGAGGTAAAGGCTGTCGCGATTGAGCGCCGCAAGCGTGTATCTACAGGGCAGATGAATCGCTTCCTCGAGAAGATAGATTTTCAGCGCGCTCCGGTGCCGATGGCCAAGCGCATTCGGATTTTTTATATGACGCAGGCCGCCGTGGCTCCGCCGACGTTCATCCTGTTCACCGATCGCGACATCAAGCTGCACTTCAGCTTCGAGCGGTTTCTAGAGAACCAGATTCGGGAGGCGTTTGGATTTAAAGGGACGCCGATCTGGTTCAAGGTGCGGTCGCGGAATGCGGCGAAGAAGGATTAGCGGAGAGCTGCCCGAAGGCCGCAATCAGATTGTCCGGCTAGGGCTGGGCGGGGTTTGGCTGGCTGGAGGGGCTGCCGGCTGCCTGGTCTAGCTTCGTAACATGCACGCTGGCCTGGGTCTCGGGGACGGTGCCGTCGTTGACTTGCACCTCGGTTGGCTTGCCCAGGATGAGCAGGCGCTGGGCGGCTTTGCCACGGGCGGGAACAACCATGCGCTGCGTTACGGAGTTGGTGGCAGAACGGACGGTTACAGGAACTTCGGCTGAGGCGTAGCCGTTGTTGGCGACGTTGACCGTGATCAGCCAGTTTCCTGCTTCTTCAGGGGTGGGGAAGGTGCTGACGATGCTGAGGTCGGGCAGGCCCTTGTCGGCGTTGATCCAATCGGCAAAGAACCAGGAAAGGTTCTGGCGGGTTCCGGCCTGTTCCAGGAGCTTTTGGAAGGAACTGGTGGCGGCGTCTTTGTTCGAGGCGTCTTTATTTGAATCCGGGTTGACATCTTTGGTGGGATCGTAGGCGCGCAAGGCTGCCGAGAGCGTGGCGTCGCTGGCTACTTCGCGCAGCATCCAGAACACATAGGTGGCCTTGGTGCGGTAGTAGACAGGTGAGATGGCTTCAGCCAGAGGCTGGCCGATGCTTTGACCGGGGCTTTCCGGCTCGGCCAGCGCCAGAGCGGGGCGTGCGGCTTCCAAAGTGCCCAGGGCCTGATCGCGGCCGCGCTGATTTTCAGTCCAGAGCGTACCCATGAAGTGGGCTACGCCCTCGCTGAGCCAGGCGCGCGGGGATTGCATCCAGGCGTGTGTGAGGGCATGAGCCAGGACGCCATTCAGTTGTTCAGGACTGGCGGTGCGGATGGCTGTGGCCAGCATGGAGCCGGTCTCGAAGGGGGCGTCCTGCGCGTCGGGCAGGTCAAGGAGGGTGAGCTGGGAGCGGGGCCGCTGGCCCAGCCAGCTTTGCAGGAAAGGCGTTACCGTGGCGGCGGCTGCGGTCCAGACTGGGACGGCGGATTCATCGTCGGGCAGAACCCAGATCATGGTGTTGGGCGCGGTTTTGGGGATACGAATGGCCACAAAAAGGCTGGGCGTCTCAAAGCCCAGGGTTTCGCCGCCATTGTCGGCTGTGGCAACGCCCGCAACCTCCGCGTCCTGATTGCTTGGATCAAGGTCTGTTGGGTCGGTGACCGTGAGCGGAGCCAGATGGCCGTTGATGAGCGCCACCGACGGAACGGGGCCATGGGGAAACTCGACCGTGAGCCGCAGGCGATAGTGCGCTCCGGCCAGACGAAGCTTGTGCTCGCCGATCTCGTCGAAGAGGCGCGCGCCGTCGCCCAGAATTACGGGGACGCTGGAGACGGGATACCAGACCACGTTGCCAAAGCCGCGCAGTCCGGTGAAATCGACGCCGACCTGGTCCCAATCAGAATGCAGAGCTACATCGTCGGGTGTTCCAATCGCGAGAAGGCGCTGGGCGGACGCGGCGATTGAACCGGAGTACGTCACATCCAGTTGCAGAGTGGCTCCGGGGGCAAGCGGCTTCGGCAGCAGAACTGTCGCCTCGTGCAACTGGCCGGTGTGGTCGGTGTCAGAGTTGAGCGTGGCTACGGGGAAGGCGACATCGTGTGCGTTAACCCTGATTCGCTCCCAGGTCAGGGAGGATGAGATTTGCAGCGGGATGTGCGCCAGGGGGTTTTTGCCGTCATTGCGGACGGTGATCAGCCCACGGACTGCGATGTGCTTCTCCGCAGGGCGCAGATGGACGTCAAGATCGAAGTCAGTGAAGGTGACTGCCTGGCGCTCGGCGTCCTCGGCGGTTGGGGTGTCGGAGAGTTTGACTGCAGGCGGCGATGCGGACGGGGCGGCCTGCGTGGTGGTATTGCCGCTGTCGTCCGTGGACCGCGAAAGGATGACCTTGCCGCCGGGCTGGGCTGCTGGAGCTGCTGGAACAGGGGCCGGCGGCGTGTAGGTGGTGGTTTGCGCGGGAGCGGGCGAAACTGCCATGCCGGCGGCCAGGAAAAGAAGAATGCCGGCAAAAGAAAACTTCATGAGCCCAGGCCTTTCTGTTTCCCCATGGCTTTTTGGGACTGAGAGTTGGACGGGGACTGCGGCCTGGTGAGAGCAGCGGCGGCATTCCTGCGCTGACGGAAAGCCTCAAAGAGCACCACCGCGCCGGCAACGGAAACGTTGAGCGAACTGACGCCGCCGGCCATGGGAATGCGCAGCAGATGATCGCAGGTGCGGCGGACCAGATCGTGGAGCCCGGCGCCTTCCCGCCCCAGCACGATGACGCAGTCTCCGGTGAGGTCGAACTGATCGTAGTCGGCAGTGCCTCGCTCGTCGAGGCCGATGATCCAGAGATTGTGCCGCTTGAGTTCTTCAAGCGCCCGCACCAGGTTGATCACGCGGGCAATGCGCAGATGCTCGGCAGCGCCGGCGCTGGCCTTGACGGCGACGGGGCTGAGTGGGGCGGAGCGGCGTTCGGTGAGCACGACTCCGTCGACGCCGGCGCCGTCGGCTACGCGCAGGAGCGCACCGAGGTTCTGCGGATCTTCGACGCCATCGAGAGCCAGCAAGAGGCGATGCGAGCCTGAAGTTGGGGAAGGCCGATCAGAAGTTCGATCAGGGACAAACAAGTCCTCGATGGAAAGAGACTCCTGCGCACGGACCAGAGCCACCACGCCTTGATGGGCCGGGGATTTGGCCAGCAGCGTCAACTGTTCGCGAGACTCCTGGCGCACGCGCACGCCGGCCTGGCGGCAAGCGGCCACGAGGCGGGCAACGCGGTCATCATCGCGCTCGCGCGCCACGAGTACGTGGTCAAAACGCCGTCGACCGGCCTTGAGCGCTTCCTCAATGGGATGCACCCCGTACAAGACTTCCATGAGGGATAGTGTAGAAGATCGGCGAAGGTGAATGAGCAGGGGAGATATTGCGCGGCAGTGTCGCCAGAGGCTTGTCAGCGGGAATCGCTGCGATCGGAGTGAATCCAGGACACCTTCAATTGACATGTTGTTTTACACGGCGGCATGAAGGTTGGCTTCTTCGTCCGCACCGCGGAGAGCTAACTGCTTGTGGGGACACGGTTGAGGAAATGGCAACTCAGTTGCATGTTTTTCGAATAGATAAAATCGAGAGAGCTGAGACCAAAACCGAGATTCGCCGATAAGATGATCAAAATGAAGAATTTGGGCGCTGGAAAGTGAGCGTCAATCACTGCGAACTGCGTAATTCTTACTTGGCGTTACGGGCATTTTTTACTCATCGGAAGCAGGGCAGCGGATATGAGCCCCGCGGCGATGAAATCTGGACGCTCGAAAAAGGGAATTCGATGAATATCAGCAACAAACTCTCTGCAATCTGCTCGCTTCTCATGCTCCTGTCAGTACCCTCGGTGGCACAGGTAGTGGTGTCCAGCCCCGCGAATGAAACGGAGGTTCAATCGCCGTTTACACTGTCTGCAACGGCAAGCACATGCTCGTCCGAGACTGTGACATCGATGGGGTATTCGCTCGACAGTAGTCCCGATACGACTACAACGAGCGGCACATCGGTAGAGACCACAGTGGGCACCAGCGCCGGCTCACACACAATTAATGTGATAGCGTCGGGTGACGGGGGATCAGTCTGCGTGACCAATGTCTCCGTCACGGTGACGAGCACAGACGGCAGCGTGACTGTTCCTTCGAATGCGATCAGCGTCAGCAGCCTGCAGGCGATGAACAACTGGAAGGGAGTCCACGATACAGGGGGAAAGGGCAAAGCATCGGGATCGACGAGCATTGTCACCTCGCCTTCAATGAGCGGGACCGCGCGCAAGTTTTCAACCAGCTACAAGGACAATGGCGACGAACGTTATTCCCTGTCCTTTGCAGACGACACAGCATCCACTAACTTCTTTTACGACGGCTGGGTGTACTTCAAGGATTCAACGGACGACATCGGCAATCTAGAAATGGATATGAATCAAACCATGGCGAATGGGGACACGGTGATCTACGGTGTTCAGTGCGACGGCTGGTCCAAAACCTGGGACTACACCATGAATGCGGGAACGGTAAAGCACCAGAAAGACCGGTGGATGCACACGAAGTCATCGTGCAACCCGCGCACATGGAGCGTCAACACGTGGCATCACGTTCAGATCAGCTACTCCCGCGACGACAAAGGTGTGGTCACGTATAAGTCGGTGTGGCTGGATGGCGCGGAGCAGGGATTGAATGCCACTGTTCCGTCCGCGACCAAGTTGGGTTGGGGTTCCTCGCTGGTGACCAACTTCCAGGTTGATGGGTACCATGGAAGCGGGAGCAGCACTGTTTACCTTGATAACCTGGTGGTTTCACGTTGGTGAGGGATTGTCCGGTTTCCTCAAAATTAAATAACTCGATATCGAAGCCGGTGGCCCTACTTGAGTGCCACCGGCTTTGTTTTAATGAACAATCCTTGAACTTCATTCCGTAATCCTGACACGGTGCTTCCGCTTGAAGTCAGCGGCGCATCGTGCGGGCATTTCAATCCTATCCTGGTCGCTATTTTCCCTCTTGTTCGACCGGGTAGCGGGTTGCATACTGAGGCAGTCTTGAAGCTTATGAGCCCATCCGCCGCCAAAATATTTACAGCCGTGCTGGAGCCGCTGCAGACGGGGCTCGGCTGGGTGGTGGCGCGCATTCCGTTCGACGTTGCCAAGGCATGGCCGGTTCGGCGTGGCACGCGAGTGCGCGGCCAGATTGCAGGATTTGCGTTTCGCACATCGCTGATGGCCTATGCTCGTGGCGGGGGACACTTTCTGCTGGTCAACAAGAAAATGCAGGCGGCAGCGCGGGCCGGGGTCGGTTCCAAGGTGAAGATTCAACTGGAACCTGACCTTGAGGAACGGGCCGCGGTGATGCCGGCGGAGTTGGCGCGGGCACTGAAGGAGGACAGGCGGCTGCGAAAATGGTTCGACGGCCTGAATGACTACACGCGCCGGGTGATCTGCGCCCCGGTGAGCGAGTCCAAAAGCGGCGACGCCCGGGAAAGAAAGGCCGCCCGGATGGCCGAATGGCTGCTGCTGACGCTGGAGGGCGAGAGTGATCCGAAGGACCCGCCGCCCATTCTGAAAGCTGCCTTCATGCGCCAGCCGCAGGCACCGCTGGGATGGGAAGCGATGAGCGTGGCGCGGCGACGGAATCATCTGCTGGGAATCTTTCACCTCCAGACCGCAGAGGCAAGAGAACGGCGCGCCGCCAGGGCGATCGAGGATGCGTTGCGCATGGCGCGGAGGTCCAGGGGCGGCGACGAGTAAAGGCCAGGGGCGGCAAGCGGCCTGCGGATTTGGTGCGGCTTTCGGATTGCCGGCTATTCGTCCGCAATCTTGGCGTCCGCGGCGATCCCTTCCGACGTGCCGACTTAGCGGTGCCGATCCACGCTTTAATGAGAGCGCTAGCAATTTGGCGACGCCCCTGGTTCCTGTCACGCCATCGCTACCAGCTGTGCCCCCAGGCTAACGGCTGTGGTGATGTCGTTGATCACCTTGCCGATGTTGCCTAACTGGGCGGTGGCTTGAACCACTTGAGCGTTTGCGGCTCTCAACCGCGTGCTGAGCGCAGCCACTTGCGCATCATCGTCTGTGAGCGTTGCGTTGAGAGTGCTCTGGTAGTTCTGCTGCGCGGCCGCGTATTGGGCGGCGAGCGCGTCTCTCTGTGCCTGAGTTCTGCAGCCAGCCAGAAGAACATTGTACTGAGCATCGAGCGACAGGAAAGTCGCTTGCACGTCACTAAGCGCGTTCGCAATTGGTAGCCCCTTCCCTAATACGACAGAACCTGAGTTGCCCACTGCTCCACAGTGGCGACAGTGACCGGCGGTATGCGGAATGCCATGGGTTTATCCGTTGCCACCATATGTATCCTCTGCGACATCTCCTGAAGCGACTTAGACATTGCGTCCGCGGCGTTGCTGTAAGAAGTTACCAGCGCGGCTTGCCGGGCGGAAATCTGCTGCTTGGCCAAGAGCGCGAGCTTCGTATTCAGATCGGGGGCGGGAGCCGATGGCGTAAGTCCGAATGGATCAAGGGCGGGTTTGAGCAGACCAGAGTTGTCTACCGCGTTTTGATCCGCAAGATTTCCGGCCAGGGTAGCCGCTAGCTGAACGTAGACGTCATCGACGGACTTCCAGGAGGCGGCTTCTTTGTCAAAAAGCGCGCTGAGGCCACTAGCCAAGGAGTCCATCGCTTGGGCAGCTTCGTGCTCCTTGTGCGCCTGAACCGCTGTCACAAAAAGCTGCAGTGCACTCTTGATGGCGTTCTGCTCGCCTGTGGACGCCTTGTACGAAGCAAGATTGTCCACTTCGGTTTCCAGCTTATTGCCGGCCGCCGCAACATCTGCGGGAGCGGTTGAGCCGGTGAGCTTGGCGAAACTCCCCGCTAAGGTGGAGAGATCGGCGGCAAGCGTGATGCGCTTGGCAAGCTCCGCCTCGGTTGTCTTCAATTCCTGACGGCTCTCTGCGGAATAGGGCTTTGAATAGAGCGCTTCATTGAGGGAGTAAATCTGATCAGTATCAGAGAGAATGGTGCTCAGGGCGGCGTAATAGTCACTCAGCGACTTGGCGGTTGCGGACATCTGCGTTGCAGCTGCGGCCGCATCCTCAGAGGTCTTGCACCCGGCGATTAGCACCAGGCAACCGAGAAAAACTGCCGCGATTTCCGTGCGTAACTGGAAAATCGCGGCAGACGAGCGCACACGTGATGGCATGACGAACTCCCTTCAAGCTCTTGTGTAGACCAATGGGAAACGGAGGCAAGCAGCGCAACATTAAGTCTAGACGGGGATTGAAGTCAATGACGGGGCCGCTCGGCAGAAGTTCCCGCTCTGATCGTCGGGCGGCATAGGTCCCGAGAACGGTCAATCAACCAAATCAGGGTGCCTCAGCGTAAGTTCTCTCACCTCGGGCGTCTGCCGTCAACCCGAGATAGGATTTGCGTAAAGCGAGTTTGCAAGAAAAGCCCAACGCACGCAGATTGAACGAGGTTCGGCCCACCGCCAATCGTATAGGTCCTCTGAAACGCCCCAGGGTCCAAGGATGGGATAGTTCCTGGATTGTCGGCAATCCTGAAATTGCGCCTCTACCGATGCTTGCGATTGCGATCCTGGAGACAAATTTGCTGCTAAATCCATTTTTCAGCGACCTGGAGCGCTGCTCTGTCGTCTAATTGAGTACGATGAGCACCGCAGCATCTGTTCACCCCTTTCTTGCGCAAGGTTCCGCCACAGCAATTGACGAGCAGGTTCGGCAGGAGAGCCTGGCTGTTTCGCAGGGCCTGAAGCGTCAGGATGCAGGGCTGCTGGACGAACTGATCGTGCGATATCAGCACCGGCTGTTACGCTACCTGCTTTATCTGACCAGCAATCGCGAGTTGGCCGAGGACCTGTTTCAGGAGGTCTGGATGCGCGTGCTGGTGCGCGGTGCGCAATTCAACGGGCAGGCGCGCTTCGATACCTGGCTGTTTACCATCGCCCGCAATCTGGTGATCGACCAGCGGCGCAAGCGCACCATGGCGAGCCTGGACGAGTTGTTTGAAGGCAACAGCGAAGACGACCGGCCCATGAGCTTTGAGGTTGCAGGTGGCGAGCCAACGCCCTTCGATCGATTTTCAAACCTTGAGGACCGGGAGCGGATTGCATCGGCTCTGCTGCAGTTGGATACCCTGCATCGAGAAGTGCTGGTGCTGCGCTTCCATGAGGAATTGAGCCTTGAAGAGATCGCCAAGGTGACTCGCGCGCCCCTTTCTACGGTGAAGTCAAGGCTTTACAGAGGAATGGCAGCCATCAAGCCCAAGCTCGAACGCCAGCAAGCGCGACTTCTGGAGGCAATGTGAAGGAGACCGGGCTGGCCGGAGGCGAAGGCAGCGACGCAAGAACGCGGGCCTCAGTGGACCGCGATCTGCTGTCTGCGCTGGCCGGAAACCAGGCAAGCAGGGATTGTGTTTTGGCGCATCGCACGTGCCGGGTTGTTAACGCCTCAATGGGCGTGATGCAGGAGCAGAAGGCGGGGCGCAAGCGGATTCGCTCTGTAGCGTTAGCGGCCATTATTGTGGTGGTCCTGGTGCTGGGTCCTCTGGTCTGGTGGGCTGTGGACAACCTGATCGAGGATGAACATTTGAGCGATGTTACCAGCCAGTTTGCGCTATGGGTTTGCATCCTTTGCCCGGCGCTGGTTGCGGCCGCGCTGCTGGCGGGCTGGGTGCGACGCCGTTCCTGATTCGAGAAGACTCTCATAAAGCTAGTTCCCTGCGCCTTCATCGCAACTTCTTCATTCCTCTTTACGTCCATTCGATATGGGGTTAAGCCGGCCTTAATCTCCGTATAGAACCTCTGAGACAGTGATTGCCCATGCGTGCGCCACAATCCATTACCGTTAACGAAGACGAACGCCTGATCCCCATCTGGTCCATCGTTGTGGCCGCGGCGGCGTTTGTGCTGGTTGAATACTATTTCTGGCTGGTGCTGCCGCAAGGCAGAACGCATCAACCGCCGCCACTCGGGTTCCGCATTTACTTCAATCTTTCCTGGGGGTTGCTGGCCGCGCTCTATTTCCTGATGGTGGGCTACCTCAGCAAAGATGCGCCGCGGCGGGCGATGAGTGCGCGGTTCTGGATTGTGATTTGCTTTGTGATGCCCCCCGGCATCGGCGCGGTGCTTTACTTCCTGCTGCGCGCGCCGATGGTTTCACGCTGCCCAGCCTGCTCGACTCATGTGCAGAGCGACTTCCACTTCTGTCCTCAGTGCGACTACCGGCTCACGGCCAGTTGCGGCCTCTGCTTCCGCACGGTACGCGGGACCGATCAATTCTGTACCCGGTGCGGCCATGAGCTTGCCAAGGACCACATGCCGGCGCGCCTGCGGGTGCTGGGCGAATAGGCTCTCCCAATCTTGTATTGTGGTCAGCCATCGGGCCGGGTCTAGCCCCACCTGGGTAATGAAAACTGTTCCAGAATTGACCACGCCGGTTTCCCTTCCTACAATCGAGCTTTCGATCTGACAACCCGCATGCCCATCTCCGCGCTCATCATCGATGACGAACAACTGGCCCGCGACGAGCTCAGGTACCTGCTGGATTCCGTGGGGGGCGTGGATGTGGTCGGCCAGGGAACCAACGGCATCGAAGCGGTAGACCTGATCGAAAAGCATCATCCCGACCTGGTGTTCCTCGATGTGCAGATGCCGGGACTGGACGGCTTTGCGGTAATTCAGCGGCTGATGGACCGCAAGAAGAAGAGAGCGAGTGGCGGGGAGGACGCCGCGCCGCTGCCGCAGATCGTGTTTGCCACCGCCTATGACCAGTATGCGGTGCGCGCGTTCGATGTGAACGCCGTCGACTACCTGCTCAAACCATTCGATCGCACACGCGTACAGCAGGCCGTGGACCGTGTTCGCAGCCGCATGCCCGTTGACGGTTCGAATGCCGCGGGCGCAGGCCCGGCAGGTGATTCGCCCATCGAGTCCCAGCTCGACGCGCTGCTGCGGCTGCTGGACCGGCCGCAGGGCGCGTCGCGCACGCCGCAGCCTACAAAGCTCATCGTGCAGGCGCAGAGCCGGCTGCTGCTCATCGATCAGGCCGATATCTGCTACGCGGCCATCGATGAAGGCGTGATTCGCGTGGCGACGCAGAGCTTCGAGGGGCACTCGAAATGCCGCACCCTGGAGGAGTTGCTGGAGTTGCTGGACCCGGCGCTGTTTTGGCGCGCTCATCGCGGATTTGTAGTCAACATCAACCACATCCGCGAGGTGGTGCCGTGGTTCAAGTCCAGTTACCAATTGCGCATGAACGACAAGCGGCAGACGGAGATTCCCGTGAGCCGGGCGCAGACGCGGCGACTGCGGGAGCTGTTTAATTTGTAAGGAGCGATTGCCGGCCGCATGGGGATCGCGTTGCCTCGCGCTGGCGATGTTATATAAGCAGGCGCTGCCGAGTTGGTGGCATCGATGGAAGGCGAACATATACCCGTGGTTTCTTGAGCGTTCGCGGAGCCGGTGTTTGCTTTCCAGAGGGCGTCTTCAAAAAACCCTGGAGAATGCCTGTTGAATCGGCCCGAATTCCGGTTAAATTAGAAGGATCGCACAGTACAGTGTCGTTACCAGACCCGAGCTCCCCCCATGGATCCGTGGGCTGAAACTGATTCGATTGACACGAAAGGTTCAGGAGGTATTTCCTATGAAATTCATGCGCTCTGCACGCTGCTCTCTGCTGGCACTTCTGGTTTTCGGAGCCGTCGCTCAACAGCAGGCGACTGCTCAAATACCAGTGGGCACCACCAAGACTGGAACGTTTGTTTGGGACGGCCAAAGGTGGATTCCCGCTGAGGAGGCCCCACCCCCGCCCGCTCCTTATGTCCCGGAAGCGGTAATCACCGTCAATGAAGCGCCGCCGCCGCTCCCGGTCTATGTACAGCCACCGTGCCCAGCCCCGAACTTGATGTGGACGCCTGGCTACTGGCACCACGGTTTCTTTGGTTATTACTGGGTTCCCGGCGCGTGGGTGCCTGCGCCTTACACCGGTGCGCTTTGGACCCCCGGCTACTGGGGCTTTGTCGGCGGCAATTTTGTCTTCAATGCAGGCTACTGGGGACCGCATATCGGCTACTACGGCGGCGTGAACTACGGCGGCGGCTTCATGGGCATCGGCTTTGCCGGCGGCTCGTGGAATGGCGGCGTCTTCGCCTACAACACCGCGGTCGTCAATGTAAATCGCACTGTGGTGACCAACGTCTACGTCAACACGACAATCGTCCAGCAGACCACCATCGTCAACACCACCAACGTCTCCTACAACGGCGGGCCCAATGGCATCCAGCACCAGCCCACGGCCGAGGAGCAGGTCGCCGCGCACGAGACACATACGCCGCCGACCACGTTCCAGCAGCAGCATGTGACTGCGGCCGCGGCCGACAAGACCAACCTTGCCTCGAACAACGGCGGACATCCGACGAACCTGGCCGTGACCAAGCCGCTGGCTGCGGAAACTCACGTTCCCCCGGCGGGCTTCAAGCCTCCGCCGCCCAGGCCGATTACCGAGCTGGCCAAGGCTCAGGCGTCTCCAGAGGTCGTAGCGGCGGCCAAGACGGCGACGACGAAGACCGCGACGGTTGCTGCATCTGCACCAAAGGCAGGGGCTACGGCCCCGGCCAAGTCCACGGGCCCGCCCCCGGCCAAGACTCCACCTCCGCCAGCGGCTGCGCCCCCGCCCAAGTCCACACCTCCGCCCCCAGCCAAGTCCACGCCTCCACCTCCGGCTAAGAATGCACCTAACGCAGGGGTTACTCCCCCGGCCAAAGCCACACCTCTGCCCCCGGCCAAGACTCCTCCAAAGGCAGAGGAGAAGTCCGCACCCAAGCCAGAGGGCAAGACTCCACCAAAGCAAGAGCCCAAGCCTGATGCAAAGGCCAAACCGAAGCCCGAGCCCAAACCCAAGCCTGGCGAGGAACCCAAGCAGTAGAACGAGGTGAAGTAAAACCAATCAGGGTAGACTTCTGCTCCGACTCATGAGGCCCACGCTCACCCGTGGGTCTCTTTGTGCTAACGGATCGAGTCACAATTTCTGACTAAGAACTTATCCGTAAATAGTGATTGTCTGCCTCCAACTGATCAATGCTGCGGCCAAGGTGAGCAGCGCGACGAAGCTGGCTTCTTTCTTCTCGAAGCTGACCAGGAGCTTGCGAAATCG
>Ga0182024_10001908_pt1 | contig 52679 bp, 46 predicted proteins | sample P32metaG_FD_120480 | JGI IMG/M metagenome (GOLD analysis project Ga0182024, IMG submission 120480) | Permafrost microbial communities from Stordalen Mire, Sweden - P3-2 metaG (Illumina Assembly) | ecosystem: Environmental > Terrestrial > Soil > Wetlands > Permafrost | place: Sweden: Stordalen... | reverse complement strand
CTTGCCCACAGGCGAATCATCCGCTCCTCTACAGTCGCGGGCATCGGCGTCGCCTTGCCTTTACCGGCGACGAGTTCGGCACCGGGAATGTCTTCGTTCCAGGCATACGCTCCACCGAGGACTTCGACATTAGAGCACGCCTGGCCATTGGGCCGAGTGCCCGTGTACTGAATCCGCTCGCCTGACGTCTGGTAGCTGATGCTGGTTCGATACTTCGTTACATTGCAGGGCTGTCCGTCCACTTGAATGGTGCCCTTGCCCTGGTATTCGAGCGACATGATCAGGTCTCGTTCCTCGCTGCTTCGGAGCATGCCCATATACCAGGCCCAGTTGAAAAGAACTGCTTTCAGATCCTTCGCACCGGGTGCAGGGGTGTACCGCGGCCCGCCGCCTCGACCTCCTCGGCCGCCAGCTTGGCCACCACCTCCGGCGTCCGCACCCGGGCCACCCTGAGCCGGCGCTGCAGTGTCAGCACCTCCCGCTTGCGCAAAGGCTGAGGGCGGCCCGCCGACCGTCAGGGCGACTGCGATCGCGATACTTGTCCCAAAGATCTTTCGTAGAACAGCCATTATGATCCTCTCCACGAGGCTAAGCATATCAGAGTCATTCTCCCTCTCCGTCGAGTTCATGGATCTGGAGCGAGGTTCGGTGCGTTGAAGCATTCGCCCGTCCATTCATTCGGGAGTGTAATCGGGTATTCGCGGAGAAGTGTCTGCCCGCCAAGCTGCCACGTAGAGTTCGCCCCCGGGCGGATGGTCAGACAGTCGGAGAATGGCCCCAGAAGGTGTTTCCAGTCTCATAACTCCCGTGATGTCGCCGTCACTTCAGTTTGACGGGTAGCGCTCGACGATGATCCACCCGTAAAGTGCGCGGTGCTAGTGTTATTACCATGTCCACCTACGTCCTCGCGTTCCTGATCGGCGCGATCGCCGGACTGCGCTGCATGACCGCGCCGGCCGTTGTCAGTTGGGCTGCGCGCTTGGGTTGGCTGCATGTGGAAAACACCTGGCTGGCCTTCCTCGGCTATGCGGCGACGCCCTACATCATGAGCGCGCTTGCCATCGGGGAGTTGATCGCCGACAAGCTCCCAAAAACGCCTAGCCGGAAGGCGCCACCGGGTTTCATTGCGCGAATTTTGACCGGCGGATTGAGCGGAGCCGCACTTGGGGCCACCAGCGCATCCTGGGTGGTGGGTCTGTGGGCCGGTGTGATCGGAGCCGTTGCCGGAACGCTCGGCGGCTACGAATTGCGGGTCCGGCTAGTCAAGGCGACCGGCGGCAAGGATCTGCCGATCGCTCTGCTCGAAGATGCGATCGCAATCGGAGGCGGGTTTCTGATCGTTTCACGGTTTTCCTAACAGTAGATTCGCCGCGCCGCTGTCGATCGCGTACTTCAAGTCAATTTCGTCGCTCAGTCGCCTCCTCGTTCGTCTTTAGTCTAATCCCGCCTGCTAGGATCGAACTTAGTGGAAGAGCAACACGTGTATTCAGCCATCGGCCAAGCCGGATTTGAACGCCTGGCCGACTCGTTTTATCGCCAGGTTCCCACCGACGACGTCCTGGGACCCATGTACCCGGCACACGATCTGGAAGGCGCGCGGCAGCGGCTCCGCGATTTCCTGATCTTCCGATTCGGCGGCCCGCAGACCTACATCGAACAGCGCGGCCATCCGCGGCTGCGCATTCGTCACGCGCCGTTTGCTATCGGACAAGCTGCGCGAGACCGCTGGCTGCAGCTAATGACGCGCGCGCTCGAGGAAGCGGCGCTCCCCGATGAACCACGGCAAATCTTGCAATCGTTCTTTGAATCCACCACGACTTTTCTGAAGAATCGACCCGGCGACTGATGGTCCGTCACCTGCTCCTGCTAAAATCAATTCGTGCCCTACTCAGAAGTTCTCACTGCTCCTATGCGCGCCGACCTGACCCGACACGGTGTCGAGGAGGCTCGAACGCCCGCCGATGTCGACCGGCTTCTTTCGCCGGATAGCGGCGCCGTTTTAATGGTGGTCAATTCGGTATGCGGTTGCGCCGCCGGCCGCGCGCGCCCAGCCGTGGGCATGGCCCTCAAGCATTCCGTAAGGCCCACCAAAGTTGCGTCGGTGTTCGCGGGCGGCGACGAAGCGGCTGTCGCACATCTGCGCGACATATTGTCGGACTATCCGCCATCTTCGCCTTCGATGGCTCTTTTTCAAGACGGCAAGCCGGTGTACATGATCCATCGCAGCGATATCGAACGGCGCGAACCCGGCGAAATCGCGAAACTCTTGACCGAAGCGTTCGATCGCTTCTGCGCGCCTGCCACGCCGTCCCGCTAGGCCGCGACTTCGGGTTTTTATTTCTTCTCGGCCGGAGTGATCAGGGACGGCAGGACTGGTTCGGTATAGCACGACACGATGCTCTGATTCCCTTCCCGATCCACGGCTTTCACGCCGATCACGATGTCGTCAATGGAAACGTCCGGTAGCGTGTATCCGGTCACGTTGCCCACCCAGATTTCACGCTCCCAAACCGGCGACGTGGTAGACCGCACCACCACCGCGTAACCCGCGAGATCCGGCTCGGCGTTCGGCAGCCAGTGCAGCACTGCGTCGTAATCCGACTTCCCGCGTGTCAACATCGGCACGTGCCCCCCTTTGTCCGGCCCGGATGCCCAGGTCCAGTTGAGCACCGGAGGCGCCGGAGCTAGCGCCAGACTGGCCAGCACCGCGGCGTTCATTCGAACCGCGCGCGTCGCGTAGGGAACCGAAGTATTCGCGAATGTGTCCGTGGTGGTGTGCTGGTTGTCGTAATTTTCGCTCGCGCTGGTGAACCGCACCGCAGCGAAACCTTGATTTACGAACGGTCTGTGATCGCCGCCTCGCATGAAACGATCGCCGCGGAAGACCATCTGGACCTGCATGGAAGGTACGTATCGTTCCGCCATCAGCTTGGCATAGCGGGCCAGCTCACGCGGCGCAGAATCGTCCGGACTTGCCGAGAATACCCGCAATACATTCGTCGCCGATCGCCCGTTGCCCGACACATCGCTGCCGATGATGTCGTTGTTTAGCACGGCCTCAATCTGCATACCGTCCTGCCTGGCCTGCGCTGCGTAGACCTGACTGCCGCTCAATCCAATTTCTTCGCCCGCGAAAGCGATAAAGACGACGGTCTTATCGAATTGATACCCGCTCATCACGCGCGCCAACTCCATCACTCCGGCCGTCCCGCTGCCATCGTCGGTTACTCCGGGAGCGATCGTCTGCGCGGCGGTAGCTTCAAAATCCAGCGGGCCCTCCTCGCGCTCCAGCGGGAGGAGCGTTCGATATCGCCGCGCTTCGCTCTCATCGATGCCCTGTCGAACCGCTTCGGCGATGCTCTGCTCCTGGCCGGTATAAGGCTTCCGGACCATGGCCAGGGAATCATAATGCGCAGTGACCAGAACATAGTGGTCCTTCTGGGTGGTCCCCGGCAGCACCGCGACAATATTCGATAATTCCACGTCGCGAATGATCTGGCCTCGCCTGGCGCCTTTCTTGATACTGAAGTTCTGATAGCTCACCTGCAGTCGCGGACTGTAGCCGGCCAGTTCATCGTGAATCCAGCGCTTCGCCGCGCCGATTCCATGGATGGGATCGTCTTGCGCCGAGAGCACGTAGCGCGTCCCGAAAGCCTCCAGCTTCTTGAGCGTCGCCGCAATTCGCTGCTCCGAGATCGAATCGACAATTTGCTTGACCATTGGATTCAAGGCCGCGGGATTCGAAGGTGTTTCAGGTTGCTGGGCGAACAGAGGGAGGACGAGGAATACTGACAACCAAGACATTGCTGGCAGTTGCTTCATAGAAGCCGATTGTACCGTTTGGCAGGCAGTTTGTAACATGATAGCCTTGGTCTCACTGGCGAGGACGCCAGAAGGGCGGGAAGAAGCGTTGAAAACAATTGTTGCTATTCTTATGACCTTCGCCGGGGCCGGCTCAGCGTTGGCGCAAACCGCCTCAACTACCGCGCCGAACCAGAAAGTACGCTACATCATCGGTTTGGACACCATCAAGGCCAACGCCTCCGGCCAGCTGAAGCTTCAGGAGGGCGTCCTGCACTTCGCAACTGGCAAGGCCGAGAGTAAAGTGCCGATCTCTTCCATCGACGACATCTTTCTCGGCGCGGAAACCACGCAGGGCGGTGGCAAAACTGGGCGCGTGGTGAAGACCGCAGCCATGGCCGCGCCATTCGAAAGCGGGAAGGCGCTGACCATCTTGATGCGTACTAAGGTCGACATACTCACGATTGCGTTTCACGATCCGGACGGTGCGGCTCACGGGGCCATCTTCGCGCTACCGAAGGGCCAGGGTGAAACCATACGTACGCAACTGATCCAGGCCGGGGCCCATTCCAGCCCGGCCGCGAAAGAAGTCAGCGAAAGGAGCACGCCATGAGTGGCCGCGCGATTTTCGTTTTTCTGTTGACGGCGGCGTCCATTGTCTCAGCTCAAAACGCCGCGAAACCGAAACTCTCTGCGTCCGCGATTCAAATAGCGATGGTAGAAGCCGGCGACGTTCAGATTCCAGCCGAGTTTCGGTACGCCGTCTACGAGCGCCTGGTGGAGCGCGTGCGCACCTCTGGAACGTTTCAAAAAGTGTACCGCATGGGCGATCGTACAGCCGACGGCGTCCCAGACCTGGTCATCCTGCATACCAAGGTGGACACGTTCAAGGAAGGCAGCCAGACCGAGCGCGAACTGGTCACCGTGTTGGGCGCCACCAAGGTGGACATCACCGCCTCCGTGACTGCCCGCGACGGCCGGTCGTTGATGGACCAGAAGATCACCGGCCGGGTGCGATTCTTCGGCGAAAACTTGGGCGTCACCAACGACCTTTCGAAACGAATTACGAAACTGGTGCGCGAGACATTCTAAGTGGCGCGGTCCCCCTGGACCCGACGCCCCCGTCGGCCTGTCTTTGCAGAGCCGGACCAGGGGTCCGGCGCGGACGCGGGCGTCCGCCCCACCGAGACAGGAAGACCCTACGGCCGCCGGCCTTTTTCCGCGCAGTCCCAATGCTCGGCGGCTTTGCCGTCAACGAATCTCCAGGTATCGAACCAAGTGGTCGTGTACTTGGTGGATGGATCTTTCGGATCGGTTTGCAGCTCGCGCACCGTGGCCACCGTCACATAATCCCCTTCGGCGTTTACGAAAGCCACTTTGACCTTGGTAAGGTGCTCGGGCACGGGCGTGGGCTTGGTCACCGATCCAAAAAACTTCACTACGCCGGCCCGCCCCGACTTCACGTTGGGATTGTGCTGCAGATATTCCGGAGTAAGCCATTTGTCGGCCTCGTCCCAGTGATTCGCTTCCAGCAGGTCCTTTTCGATGTGATAGGCGGCCTGTTTGTTGCGGTCGAGCTTTTTGTCTTTACTGTGGAACAGAGCGTCCGGATCGGATGCGCCGACAACAGGTTCCTGCGCGCGCAAGGGTGCGGAGACCAGCATCGCGGCAAACAAGGCTGCCAATGTGAATTGAACTTTCATGCGTACCATGTTTAGTCATCTCGTCCCTGCTTGTCAAACTAAGCAATTGACCTGAGTGGAAGTTTTCGAGATTTTACGACACTCCTGATCGGTATTCGTGTTCTTAGAAGAGTGAAGCCGGAATTACGGGGGCAGCGATGAGATTCTCGAGGATGGTGTGGCTAACGGCGATCCTGGCAGTCGGTCCAGGATTCGGCCAATCCAGTACACAGCAAATGCCGGCCAGCGCCGCGGCGCGCTTTCTGGATCAGGCCACCTGGGGTCCCACACCGGCGTCGATTGCGCAGTTAAGCAAATGGGGATTACCAATTGGCTGAACGCGCAATTCGCGTTGAACACTTCGGACATTCCCAACCAGCCAATGCTCGATTCCAGCGGCCAGCCAAACCGCGACATTCGTCCCGTGCAGGCTGCGTTCTTTCAGAATACGGTTACCGGCCAGGATCAGCTCCGGCAGCGCGTGGCGTTCGCGTTGAGCCAGATCTGGGTGGTCTCGTTCAGCGGGCTCCACATCGCGTATGCCTATCCGCCGTACTGGAGAATCTTTCGCGACAACGCATTTGGGAACTATCGCGATCTGCTTCGCGCCGTGACGCTGAATCCCGCCATGGGCCGCTATCTCAACATGGCGAACAACCATAAAGGCAATCCGGCGAAAAACACCTCGGCCAATGAAAACTACGCGCGCGAGCTAATGCAGCTCTTCACGCTGGGCCTCACGCAACTGAATCCGGATGGCATACCGGTGCTGGATCAAAACCAGAATCCCATCCCCACCTACGATCAGACGGTGGTGACGAACATGGCCAAGGTGGTCACTGGTTGGACCTATCCAACCGCGCCCGGCGTCACGCCAAAGAACGACAATCCGGAATATTTCTACGGCCAGATGTTTGCAGTGGAAGCCGAGCACGACACCAGTTCAAAGACGATTTTCGGCAATGTCACCATTCCGGCGGGACAAACGGCCGGGCAGGACTTGGATTCATTGTTCGACGCCCTGATGGCGCAGCCGACCATGGCGCCTTTCGTTTCGAAGCAGTTGATACAACATCTGGTCACCAGCAATCCAAGCGCGCCGTACATTGCGCGGGTATCCAGCGTGTTTACGAACGATGGCAACGGAGTGGCGGGAAATCTCCAGGCGGTGATCGCCGCCATTCTCACCGACTCGGAAGCACGGGCGGGTGACGATCCAACCGCCACGTCGACAAACGCGACGTTCGGCCACCTACGCGAACCTGTCCTGTTCATGCCTAATCTGCTGCGCGGCCTCAACGCTACCCTAACCGCTGCTAGCGCCATCGACGACTACACCTCGGAACTCGGGGAGGATCTGTTCGACCCGCCCAGTGTTTTTAGCTACTTCTCGCCGCAGTATCGTATCCCAGGCGGGTTGCTCGGACCGGAGTTTCAGATTTACTCGACGCAGACGGCCGCCGACCGGGCTGATATCGTGAACTCCATTCTCTATGGCCGGATCGACAACGGTACAACGGTCGACCTTACGCCCTTCGTGCAGCAAGCCGGCAGTACAGCTTCGCTGCTCGGCTACATCAACTCGGTCTTCCTGAACGGTTCGATGTCGCCGGCCCTGGATCAAGCGGCAACGGACGCGGTGAATGCAGTGTCCACTCCAACGGCCATGGCGCAAGCCGCGCTCTACGTGGTTCTGACTTCGAACGAGTACCAAATCATTCATTAGGAGACCGGCAGATGCTCTCAAGACGTGGTTTTATTCGAGCCGGCGCGGCTAGCGTGGGGACACTGGCGCTGCGTCCCTTCGGCCTGCTTCCGGCCATGGCGCAGAGTAGCGCGAACTATCGCGCGCTGGTTTGCGTGTTCCTGTTCGGGGGGAACGATTCGAACAACACGGTGATCCCGATGGATGATGCAAGCTATCAGGCATACACGTCGATTCGCGGCAGCCTCGCGCTTTCGGCCAGCGAATTGACGCCCACCGTCTATAGCGTTTCCAACGCGCCGTTTGCGTTTCACGGCAAGCTGGCGGAGGTGGCCAGTATGTTTTCGAGCAAAGAGCTGGCGGTGGTGGCGAATGCAGGTTCGCTGGTGCAGCCGCTCACTCGATCGCAATATCAAGGGTCGCAGGCGCCCATTCCGCTGAATCTGTTCTCGCACTCCGACCAACAGTTGCAATGGCAGACTTCCATAGCGCAAGGGAACAGCCCGACGGGCTGGGCCGGGCGCGCGGCGGATTATCTCAATTCGCAAAAAATCAACTCCTCGAACTTTCCAGCATTCCTTTCGGTGGCGGGAAATTCGCTGGAGGGCCAAGGCGTCGCGACGCAGCCGGTAGCGATCGCTCCCGGGCAATCGCTCACCCTCCAAGGTTTCAACAGTTCGGCGGCTTCTCAAGCGCGGTTGAACGCGCTGACCACGCTTCTGACTTCCGACAATGGGCTTTCGCTGGTGCAAGCCGCCAACAACACCATGGCCAACAGCATCGCCGATGCTGCGGCGCTAGAGGCGGCGCTCGCTAAGACCACTCCGTTGAAGACCCAATTTCCAACCACCAGCCTGGGCGCTCAGTTGCAGCAGGTGGCGCAGATCATCCAGGTGCAATCGTATTTAGGTATGAGCCGCCAAATTTTTTTCTGCTCGCTGGGCGGATTCGACACGCACGCGGGCGAACTGGAAACGCACAATAATCTTTATCCGCAGTTGAGCCAGGCGCTGGCCGCATTCTACGCGGCGACCGGAGAACTAGGGATGGCTGAGAACGTGACGACGTTCACCGAATCCGATTTCAGCAGGACTTTTCAGCCCACCACGGCCGACGGCAGCGATCACGCTTGGGGAAGCCATCATCTGGTACTGGGCGGCGCGGTGAAGGGCGGGCAGATCTACGGGCAGTTCCCAACCTTTGAACTGTCGGGACCGAACGACGCCGATGTTCGCGGACGCTGGATTCCAACCACGTCCATCGATCAATACGGAGCTACGCTTTGCTCCTGGTTCGGGATTCCCGATAGCGCACTCGCCACCGTGTTCCCGAACTTCACGAATTTTGGGTCGCAGACGTTGGGGATTTTTGGATAACCGCTTCCTCTGGTCGCGGCTCGGTTTCGGATTCCGACGGGTCGGTTAGTGCAGACGGCACTTGATCCAGCACCGCAGCACCTCGGCGACGCTCCAAGCTTGCGCGATGCATCCACGCGGCGTAAACGGCGGCTCGGCATCGAATATTTCGCTGATGGATCCAATGCAAGCCTCTCTCAAATGTGGCTGGAAGCCGTCCAGAAACTTCCCGGCGCTCTCGAGATCGTCCGGATGGACCTTAAGCCAGGCGTCGATGAACGGCCCGATCAGCCAGGCCCACACGGTTCCCTGATGATAGGCGGCGTCGCGCACGCGAAGGTCGCCGTCGTACTTTGGCTTGTAATCCTTGGAATCCGGTGAAAGCGTTCGTAAACCAAGCGGCGTAAGCAGCTTGGCGCGCGCCACCTCGACCACTGCCGCCCAGCGCGATTCATCCAGAATTGGATGTTTCAACGAGAAGGCCAGGAGTTGATTGGGGCGGCACGAAGGATCGTCGCCCGCGGGGCCGTCGATCACATCAAAGAGATGCTGGCCAGGCTCATACCAGAATCGCGCGTTGAAGGATTCGCGGGCCTGTTGAGCGCACCTGGCAACGCGCTCGGCTTTTCCCGGCTCGTTTTCCTCGGCTAGCCAGCCCTCCAGCAGCTTCAGCGCGTTGTACCACAGCCCATTAATTTCGACCGCTTTGCCGCGCCGCGGCGTCACCACCCAATCGTCGACCTTGGCATCCATCCAGGTGAGCGCGTAACCTTCGGCACCCTGCGTCAATAGTCCGTCGCGCGAGTCGACGCCAATACCAAAGGCAGTACCGCGCAGGTGCCATTCGAAAATGTCCAGCAGTTTGGGCAACACCATCTGGAGAACCGAGCGATCGCCGCTCAGCTCTGTGTAGCGATCGATGGCGTGAAAAAACCAGAGCGTCGCGTCGGCGGTGTGGTACAAGCCTTCGGTACGCCGTTCGGGAAACAGGTTCGGGATCAAACCGTCGCGCACATAATGAGAAAAGGTCCGAAGAATCCAGGCAGCCTCGGCGTAGCGGCCGGTTGAAAGCGTCAGGCCTTCCAGCGAGATCATGGTGTCGCGGCCCCAGTCGGTGAACCAGTGATACCCGGCAATCACCGTTCGGACCTCGTCGCCAACGGCGTGAGCACGAGTGGCATCGTCGGTTCTGCCCGCCGGAGTGATTAGGAATTGATCGGCCGCCCAGACCAATTCAGCGGCGGTCGGGTGGTCTTCAACAAGCCGGGCCATTTGGAAATCGCGCATCTGGCTGAAGACGGGCAGATCTTTGCCCAGTTGCCGGGAGGCGGCCGCGAGGATGCGGCGCTTCCGGTCAGCTTCCGATTGCACGGCCAGAGTCGGCGTCAGCGCGCGCATATCCTCCCAGGACTCCGACGAAAGGATGAGCGTTACGTCGCAATCTTTTCGAAGATCGGCGTGAAAGAAGCCGGGGCTCCACAAATCGCCTTGCGCTGGATAGCCGCGGCGTTCCTCAATCCGGTACGTCACCTTCTCGATCCGAACGCGATCCACGGTCAGCGCCGCGTTCTGTCCATCCAGGAGCAGACGCAGCGGCGGAAGATCGGTACCCGCCGAGACTTCGTAGCGATCCTGGCCGACGGTCAGCGTGTAAGAAGATTCCAACTCGGCGCTGACGGGAGTTTCGTGCGGCCGGAAGTGAATCGATGGCCGCAGCACCAGCCGTACGTTGTCATCGCCAGAGAGCAGTGAATAGTTGATGAAGGACGTGTTCTGGCCGTGCGGCAAAACCAATCTCTTTTCGATTGCGATCTCGCCGATCTCATAGCGCCAGACCGGCGTGCCTCCCTCCAGGCGGAATTCGCTGATGTGGTCCATGGCATCGAGCTTCACCGGATCCCCGGCTCGCTCTTCGCCGCTTAATTGCACAGAACGGCCACCCGGAAGCTCGATGCACTCGCCCAGTTCGTTCAGCATCATGACGCGGCCGAAGGGCGCCGGTAATGCCGCGACCAGATAGCCGTGATAGCGCCGAGTGATGACACCCGACAAGGTGCCGGACGCATAGCCACCCAGGCCATTCGTCACCAGCCATTCGCAGTTGAGACCGGTCTCGGGAGCGTGGCCATCTTTGCCCGGCCAGGGGAGTCGGATTACCAAATCTTTCATACGTTCGATCGGGGTTTTAGTACGACGGCAGCGTGGCCGGGAATTCGCCAGTTTTCGCCGTTGTCGCGCGGCGGGGAATCGAGCCGAGCCATTCCAATGCCGCCATACTTAGGATTTTCGCTCGACCACAGCGTCGTCCACTCGGAATCGGCGGGCGGAGCGAGCAAAGGCTCCGGCGCGGGGTTGAGATGCAGATCCAGACCTAGGTTCACCAGCAGCAACCGGTCATCTCCTTGAACACCCCCATCATCGCCGAAAAAGCGCAGCACGAAAGCAGCGGACGAGAGGACCGCGCCGTCTAAACCGCGCTGCTTCTGCGCACCAAAAACCGGCTCTTCGCGGCGAAGTTTCAGCAAATCGCAATGCAGATCGTATATCTCGCGATGAGACTTTCGCTCGGAATGGTCCAGCTTCGAGCGTTCGAAGGTGGCGGGATCGCCGGGATCGGCGAAGCGAGTCTGCATCTCGGGAGTCGCAAGGCTGGGGAATTGCGCGAGAAACTCTGCGCGGCCCTGGCGGATTTGCCGGTTGAGTTCGGAACCATGATCGGCGAAAAAAAGGAACGGGCTGGACGCGCCGAATTCCTGTCCTTGAAAAAGCATGGGCGTGCCGGGCGCCAGCAGTGTCAGTGCGGTGATCGCGCGGAACTTGCCTGGTGAAGCCAGTTCGTGGCAGCGCTTGCCATACGCGGAGTTGGCTATTTGATCGTGGTTCTGAATGAAGGTGACAAAGGCTGCCGGATGGATGTCCAGGCCGGGCGTGCCTCTGCGTTTCTTCTGCCATTTGTATCGCTGGCCTTGATAAAGGTAGCCATACTTCATGGATGAAATGAATTCCTGGGGTGTCCCCATGTAGTCGGTGTAGTAAGCTTCGTTGCGGCCGGTGAGAGCAACCATCGCGGTGTGATGGAAATCGTCATTCCACAAGCCGTCCAGGCCGTAGCCGCCGTCTTCCGAGGGCCTCACCAGTTGCACCTGCTGCGGTTCGTTTTCGGCGACGAAAATCAGCTCGCGCGGCGCGGCGCGTTTGCGAGCTTCGCGGGCCATGGCGCGCAGGATGTGATCCTGGGAGCTGTCGTGGATGTCTTGTGTCGCGTCCAACCTGAGACCATCCAGATGGAACTCCTCGATCCAGTAGCAGGCATTCGCGATGCAGAATTCGCGGACCGGTCCGGAGTCGTCTCCGTCGAAGTTGATAGCCGGGCCCCAGTCGGTGGTCTTCTCGCAGAAGTATTGGGGGGCGAATTTGGCGAGGTAGTTGCCATCGGGGCCGAGATGATTGTAGACCACGTCCAGGATCACGCCCAAACCGAGCGAATGCGCTCGATCGACGAAGCTCCGAAAGTCGTCGGGCGATCCATAGATGTGCACGGGCGCGAACCATTGGACGCCGTCATAACCCCAGCCGAACCGGCCGGGAAACTCGGCCACCGGCATCACTTCCAAAACGGTGACGCCAGTTTCGGCAAGATGCGGCAGTTCGGCCTGAGCCGCGGAGAACGTGCCTTGCTGGGTGAACGTGCCGATGTGCATCTCGTAAATCACTTGATGCGGGAGGGCGACTCCGCGCCAATTCCGGTCGGTCCAGCGGAAGCCGGCGGCGTCGACCACTACCGACCAACCGTGGGGGCCCTCGGGCTGGAAGCGTGACGCCGGATCGGGGCAGGTCTCGCCGCCGTCCAGCCTGCATTTGTAGCGCGAGCCGTCGCGCGCATTGGGCGCCAACCCCGAAAAATAGCCCGATTCTTCGGCTTGGAGTGGAACGACCTCGCCGTCTGCGAACACGACTTCTACCGTCTTCCTTACCGGCGCCCACACGCGAAAGTGAACACCGCCGCCGGTGACTTCGGCGCCCACCGGAAAGCGTCTGGCGGGCGGTTTCACTGGCGTTCCACGGTCAGCAAACGCGCAACGCTCGGCTGTTTAGGGATCTCGCGGCAGACCACCAGAGAGAGCGGCGCCAAGTCGATTGCCTGACCCGGATCGGAGAAACGAGCATTGGCTTCGAGCGTTGGATCGTTGGTATCGAGGACGATCTCCCATTTCTCGGCTTCGGGCGGTTTGGGGACGAAGAATTGTATCGGCTCATGATGGCAGTTGAGGAGGATAAGAAACGTGTCGTCGTGGATAGGCTCGCCGCCTTCATCCACATCGCCGAGGGTTTCGCCGTTGAGCATCACGCCGAGGCAGCGCACCCAGCCAAGGCCCCATTCTTCGTCCGACATCTCCTGCCCATCCGGGCGCAGCCAGACGATGTCTTTCTCTTCGGTGCCGCGGATCGCGCGGCCCTGATAGAACTTGCGGCGATGCAGGTTCGGATGATCGCGGCGCATCAAGATCAGCTTTTGCGTGAATTCCAGAAGCGCGACCTTACGTTCGTCGAGCGACCAATCCACCCAGGTGATTTCGCTGTCCTGGCAGTAGGCGTTGTTATTGCCGTTCTGGGTGCGGCTGATTTCGTCACCGCCCAGAATCATCGGCACGCCTTGCGATAACAGCAGCGTCGCGAGAAAGTTCCGCTTCTGCCGCTCGCGGCGTTCGACGATCTCCTTGTCGTCGGTGGGGCCTTCGGCGCCCATGTTCCAAGAGTAGTTGTCGTTGGCGCCGTCCTTGCTGTCTTCCCCATTGGCCTCGTTGTGCTTGTCGTTGTAGCTGACCAGGTCATGCAGGGTGAACCCGTCGTGAGCCGTCACGAAATTGATGCTGGCGGAGGGACGCCGGCCGTCGCGATCGTATAAATCGCTGGAGCCGGTGAGGCGGTAGCCCAGATCGGACAACTGCCCCTCGTCGCTCTTCCAATAGCGTCGAACCGTGTCGCGATAACGGCCGTTCCATTCCGCCCAGCCCGCCGGGAAATTGCCGACCTGGTAGCCGCCGTCGCCCACATCCCAGGGTTCGGCGATCAGCTTCACTTGCGAGATCACCGGATCTTGGTGAATGATATCGAAGAACGCGGAGAGCCGGTCCACGTCGTGAAGTTCGCGCGCCAGGGTCGAGGCAAGATCGAAGCGGAAACCGTCCACGTGCATTTCTTCAATCCAATAACGCAGGCTGTCCATGATGAGCTTGAGCACTTGCGGATGGCGGGCGTTCAAGCTGTTGCCGGTGCCGGTGTAATCCATGTAGTAGCGCTGCTGGCCGGCGACCAGACGGTAATAAGTGGGGTTGTCCACTCCGCGAAAGCTCAGCATCGGGCCCATCTGATTGCCTTCCGCCGTGTGATTATAGACCACGTCGAGAATCACCTCGATGCCTTCGCGGTGGAAACTCTTCACCATGGCCTTGAACTCGGCCACCTGTCCGCCGCGATCGCCGGAACCGGAATAGCGGGTGTCTGGACTGAAGAAATTAGTTGTGTTGTATCCCCAATAATTGGCGAGCCCCTTCTCCGCAAGATGTTTGTCGTTGAGGAACGCATGCACAGGCATAAGCTCCACGGCGGTGATGCCGAGCCGCTTCAGATATTGAATCGCCGGCTTGGTAGCCAGGCCCGCGTAAGTGCCGCGGAGAGCTTCGGGGATCTCGGGATGCCTTTTGGTGAAGCCTTTGACGTGCAATTCATAGATGACGGAGGCGCTGAGCGGAAGGTTGAGGGGCCGATCCTCTTCCCAATCGAAATAGGGGTTGACCACCACGCACTTCTGCATCCCCGCTGCGTCGTCGTTTTCGTCGACCGAGAGGTCGGCATTGCCGTCGCCCGGCTGGTAAGGAAAAATTGGAGCGGACCACTCGACTTGACCGGCCAGCGCCTTCGCGTAGGGATCGATCAGGAGCTTGTTCGAATTAAATCGGAGGCCATCTTGGGGCCGGAAGGGTCCCTGCACGCGATACCCGTATAGCTGGCCCGGCTGCAATCCATGGATGTAGCCATGCCACACGTAAGTGGTTCGCTCGGGTAGCCGAACCCGCACCGTTTCCGGCGTATTAATCTGATCGAAAAGGCATAGCTCAACCCACTCGGCATTTTCAGAGTAAATGGCGAAGTTGGTGCCCGCGCCGTCCCAGGTAGCCCCCAGGGGATACGGGCGTCCCGGCAGGATCTTAATTGACATATCCGAACGGTAGACGCTGGAACATATCAACTGTTAACAATTCAATTAACATAGCATGGGCCAGCGGCTTACTTCACTGTGATGGGGACTTCGGCGACCGTGTTTTCCCACTCCAGTTGCAGCTTAGCTTTGTTCGCGCCGAGGCTGGAGAGCGTCATCTTATAAGTTTCGACCGGCTTGGGCGGCTTGCTCATGTCCATTTTGACGCGGCCGAGATCATGGCTTGAATTGTAGTCCAACCCCCATTCGCCGGTTGCCTTGCTCACAACAAGTTGCCACTGCTTGGGGTCCAGGTAGACGAACAAGGTGTAATCGCCTTTGGGAACCGAGAGGCCGCCGATATCGAGATTGGCGTCGGTGTGGAGCGCGGTGGCGTCGTTGGCCCCAGCACGCCAGACGCGTCCATAAGGCTCCAGGCCGCCGAAGATTTTGCGGCCGCGCATGGACGGAGCGGAATATTTGATGCGGATCGCCTTACCCGCGACGGTCACGGATGTTTCGGCCGGAGGGCTCTGTTGCGCCGTCAGGGGCGCGGCCGCGAGCAGCGCAATAACGAATCCGAATCGAAGAACTGGGACCACAAGGTCACCTCCAACTGTGCAGGATAGCAACAGAAACAAGCATAATGGAAAATTCATGCAAACCAGACTGAAAAATAAGACCGCGATTGTCACTGGAGCGAGCCGGGGCATCGGGCGGGCCATCGCGATCCGGTTGGCTGGCGAAGGAGCGCAAGTGGTGTTGTGCGCGCGCGATGGGAATCTGATGGAGCACGCCGTCAAGGAGATCGAGCGCACCGGCGGGCGTGCCGCGGCGCTGGGTGTGGACCTGCGCGAGATGGACGCAGCGAAACGAACCGTGGACTTCACGCTCCACACCTTCGGGCAGATCGACATTGTCGTCAACAATGCCGGCGCCACTAAGCGCGGCGACTTCCTGGAACTGACCGATGAAGACTGGGCCGACGGCTTCGCGCTGAAATTCTTCGGAGCCATGCGTCTGACGCGCGAGGCCTGGCCGCACTTGAAGGCGCAGGCGGGTTCGGTGCTGAATATTTCGGGCGTAGGCGGCAGGATGCCGGGCTCGTTGTTCACCATCGGCGGCTCGGTAAACGCCGCGCTTCTTTCGTTTACCAAGGCAATGGCCGACATCGGGATCCGCGACGGCGTGCAGGTGAACGCCGTGAATCCGGGCAGCATCCGTACCGAGCGCTACCGGCGCATGCTGGAGGCCACGGCCAAACAGCAAGGGACCGATGTGGAGACCGCCGAGCGCAAAATGATCGAAAGCGCCCGGACCACGCGTATCGGGGAGCCGGAGGACATTGCAGCTCTGGTCGCGTTCATCGTGAGCCCGGAAGGCCGATTCCTGCAGGGCTCGCTCATCGACATGGACGGCGGCGCGACCAAAGTAATCTGACTGGCCCCCTTAGCTCATGTAATATCCACCGTTGACGTTGATGGTTTGGCCGGTGATAAACGCGTTGCGCGCCAGCATCAACGCCACATCGGCCACCTCTTCGATATCGCCGAAGCGTCCCACCGGAAGCATGTCGGGCCTGGCAACGGGATTTGAAACCACCATTTCGGTTGCGATCAGCGCGGGTGTGATTGCGTTGACAGTGATGCCTTCTTTCGCCAGCACTCGCGCGTAGCTGCGCGTGAGCCCGAGCATCCCCGCTTTCGAGGCTGCGTAATGCACTCCGACAATACTGCCGGCTTGCGCCGCGACCGATGACATGTTGACGATGCGGCCCCACTGGCGTGCGCGCATGCCGGGCAATACAGCCTGCGTGACCAGGAAACACGACGTGAGATTGGACGCGATCATATCGTTCCAGCTCTCCTCGGTCATCTGGTCGATGGCCTGGATCAGGATTTTCCCCGCGTTATTCACCAGGATTTCGATTGGCCCGAGCTGCGATTCGGCTGCGCGCACCAACTGCGTCACGTCAGCCGACCGCGAAACGTCGGCCTGGATGGCAGCGGCGCGGCGTCCCAGCTTTTCGATTTCGCGCACGGAGGAATCCGCGTCATCGCGGCGTTCCCGATAATTGACGGCAACGTCGCAGCCCGCGCCCGCCAACGCCAGCGAGACCGCGCGGCCAATTCCCCGCCCTCCTCCAGTGACGAGAGCGATTTTTCCAGTAAGTGGTTCCATCACTGCCAGGATAGCTGGCGGGTTACTTGGTCTGCGTCAGGCTTTTATACGCGGCCTCGACGAACATGTCGGCGGTCCAGAAGCCGCCGGGCGTGTTGTAGCGCGGATCGTAATCGAGCGTGGGGCGCGCGGCCTTCACTTGGTCCAGCGTCATACCCTTCTTGATCATGGCTTGAATGCGGTCGCGCACGATAGTGACCATATCGCGATACTCCAGCACATCGAACTCGTCGCACAGCCGGCCGTGCCCCGGAATGATGTAGGTTCCGCCTTCCTCGTGATGCGCGGGGATCGCGAGATCGAGAATATGGTTCAGCCCGTCGATTTCGCCTTGCAAGCTGCCACCGTTCTTGAGGTCAATGATCGGGTAGCCATTGGTGACGAAGATGTCACCGGTGCTGACGACGTCGGAGCGGCGGAAGAAGGCGATGGTGTCGCCGTCGGTGTGCGCGGCCGGCGGGTGGAACATCTGGACGGCCTCGCCGTTGAAGTAAACTTCCTTCTCCGCGCCGAGGTAGGTGTCCGTGGGCCACGCGCTCTCGGGATACGCCTTCTGTCCGTTGGGTGGAACGCTCATCCTGTCAAAAACATTTTGATGCGCGATGATTTGGACGCTATAGGCGGCGGTTTCACCCGGCGTATTCACCAGCGTCACTTCGCGAGCCGAACCGCCGCCGGTCTGCGCCAGTTTTTCGTTTCCTCCAACGTGATCCGGATGCACGTGGGTGTTAATGATGTAATGAATCGGTTTATCGGATAGCGTACGAACCGCGGCGATTACCTTGTCGGAGAACTGCGCGAGCCCGGCGTCCACCAGCAGCACGCCCTGGCTGCCCACCTGCACGGTGATGTTGCCGCCCGCGCCCACCAGCATGTAGACGTTGCCCTGCACCGGCAGAATGTGCAAGTCGGCGTCTGGCTCACGTTTCGCGGTGGAAGGCACGGCCGGCGCGGACTCGATCTTCGCCGTGGCCAGCTCCTTTCGATATTCGGGATACATCGTTGACGCTCCGCCCATCACCGCGGCATGTGGCAAGTGATTCTTGTCGGCGTATTCGTAAAGGAAGGGGTTCTGGCCGGGAAGATAGTTGGGCACCGCGCCCTTGGGCCGTGTCAAAATCTCTTCCACGTATTCGCAAGGCCACAACCATCCGCCGAGCTCCTTTTCGTCGAGAAGAAAATCGTCGGTCCGAACCAGCGGCGCCGAGAGATACACCGGATCATACAGGATGGTCATGTGCGTCATGACATTTCCGTGCCGCAGAAAATGCTCGGTCATCGTAGCTTGGTCGCTTTCAGGAAGTCCGTTGCGGCGAGCCCAGCCTTGCTTAATGTGCGTGGTGTAGACCGTCAGGATGTCGCCTTCCCACTTTCCAGTCGAAAATCCCATGAAGGTGTGCACCGCATAATCGGGCGGGTGCGGGCGGCCATCCATCCAGATGGTGCGCGTCTGCTCGTAAGTGCTGATGTAGTTCTTGATGGCGACGACCTGCTGCGTGAACGGATCTTTTTCCTCCCAAATCCTCAGATGCAGCGGGCCATGATAAATGTACGGAGAAACGTGTACGCGGCACTGGTGTTCCTGCAGCGTGAGGCGCGATGCGTCCCAGGCCTCGGCGAAGGCTCGCGCGGAGTCGTTAATCGGAAGACCGGCGAAATCGCCGAGATCGGGCCCAGGGATGCGCTCGTTATAATCCTCGTGATGCAGTGGGCTCCACTCGCCCGACAGCTGGTCCTGACCCCAAAGCGGAGTGAGGGTCAAACCAGCGAGCAGCAGCGCAGCGCCCGCAATTCTAAATAACAAAACGTGGTTCATAACAGCTTCCTTCGGAGCATATAACAATCCGGCGACTCTTGCATGCAAGGGAGTGATATCGTGATCTGGATGCAGGGTGGCGTTCTTTTACTTTGATTGTTCTGCGAGCTGGGGAGATGCTGGCGCACCAATTCTGCCGGTGAACAAGGAAGAAAATGTCGGCGCGCCCCTGACGGTGGAAGGCGGGTACTCGCGGCGGGCGGCGGCTAAGCCGGACCCACAATCGCGTGTCGAGCCGGAAAATCAATTCGGGTTTGCAAATGGATGCGGCGAGATGGGCTACGCTCGAAACGCTTAGCGGTTGGGTAACGGCGATTCAGACTCGGCGATTCGCTGGCGTTGGTGTTCGGACTCTAGCTTCCTATTCAGACCACACCGCTAACTCATTACCACTGGGATCCATGAAGTGAAAACGGCGTCCACCTGGAAATGAGAAAATCTCTTTCGTGATGGTAGCGCCCGCCGCCTTGACCTTCGCCGCCGTGCCCTCCAGATCGCTCGCGTAGAGAACCACTAAAATACCCTTGACCGGCAACGGCGCATCTGTTGTAAATCCGCCCGCAATCCGTCCGTCGGCGAAGCTGGTGTAGTCCGGCCCGTAGTCCTCAAACTTCCATCCGAAGACCGAGGAGTAAAATTCCTTGATCTTCGGAATGTCGGTAGCCGGGAATTCGATGTAGTCGATCTGATTGTTATGCGGCGCTTGGCTCATGAATTGATTTTAGACTTCTTGCTCTTCCATTTCCTCTTCTTCGGTTCCCTGGCCTGCTTCTTCCAGCAACGGCTGAGCGAGTTTGGTCAACAGTTGATCGGCTTTTTCTTCTTCGGCCAGCGTCTGGCTGAGAAGCTTCACGATGTCCCGCCGATTCATCTGCTCGGCAATGGCGCGCGCCGTTCCGTAAGCGGCGATTTCGTAGTGCTCCACGCGCTGGGCCGCGCCGATGAGCGCCAGGTCCGCTGGAGCGTCTTCCATCTGCTTGCCTTCCGTAATGACTTCCTGGCCTTCTTCCACCAGTCCCGCCATGCCCTTGCAAGGTTTCGCTTTGGGCTTTTCCTCCAGCATCTCGAAGGCTTGTTTCAGACGCTCGACGTGTCCTTTAGTCTGTTCCAGGTGTTCTTCAAACGCCGTCCTCAGATCGGCATCCTTGGCAGCCTTGGCCATTTTCGGCAGCGCCTTTACCAATTGGCCCTCGGCATGGAGCAGGTCTTTCAGTTCCGCGGTTAACAATTCTCGTAGTAGTTCCATGAGTAATGACTCCCTGCGATTGGACTCGGTCCATCGCCGGAGGTTTCGTTCAGAATAGATCGAGTTGCCGCGATTCTTTTTGCCGCGAGTGTTCGCGGCGCCGGTCGTCGAACACGGTTCGTCCGCCGATCTCACGTGAGATCGCACGCTCGTGACCGATGCTCGCATCGAAATCGGCTTCGGGCTGGTGGCGTTCTTCCACAGCACGGACGAATTGGTCCAGCCGGCGCATGCCATCCAGCTTCTCACTATCGCCCGCCTTGGCGGAATCGAGAGCGGAGCGCAGGACCGTGAGCGAGGCGTCATACGTCTTCAAGGGCACTGGAAATGGATGACCGTCTTTGCCACCATGGGCGAAGGAGAAACGCGCGGGGTCCGAGAATCTGACCGGAGCTCCGTGGACCACTTCCGCAATCAGGGCCAGCGATTGCAACGTGCGCGGTCCCAGCTTTTCCAACAGCAACAGCGATGCGAAATCGCGCAGATCGCGCTCGTAGGCTACGGCCAACACCGCTCCTAAACGTTTCAGATCCACATCTTCGGCACGCACGTCGTGATGCGTGGGCATGGCCAGAAGCAAATCGCTCACGGTGACTTCAGGCGCCTGGTGGCTGATTTTGAGCAACGCCGTTTGGGCCGCGCCAGCGCCGGCATCCACCAGGTTCATGATTTCGCCCTGATGCGCACCCGCGATGGCGGTGTGCGGTTCGCACGTGAAATCGCGCACAGTCGCGGAATGCCAGTGGTAACGTCTTGCTAACCCTGCCCGGTCGTTCAGCCCCTGCTGAATCACGGCCCACTCGCCACTGGCGGTCAGCACAAAAGCGTGCAGATAGATCTGGAAGCCGTCGGCGATGGCGTTGTTGTCGATTCTGGCGGTCAATCGACTGGTGCGAGCCAGAGCGTCGCCGTCCAGTCCGGTCTTGTCAGCCACCGCTCGCAGCTCATCGGGAGTATTGCGAGAATGCTTGCCGCGGCCGCCGCAGATGTAGATGCCCAGCTCGTGCGCTCGCGGGTTGAGGCCGCGCTTCAGCGCTCCGACTACCGAAGTCGTAATGCCGGACGAATGCCAGTCCATGCCCATCACCGAACCAAGGGCTTGGAACCAGAAAGGATCGCTCAGGCGCGAGAGCAGCTCAGAGGGGCCATAGTGGAGAAGAACGCTTTCGCTAATGGCCGTGCCGAGGCGTGTCATGCGATCCGCCAGCCAGGCCGGTACGCGGCCGCCATGCAAAGGAAGATCGGCGTGGCCGGAGCGTCGCATCCGCAACCATGTTAGCTTGCCCAACGAGGGCGCCCGCAGCGCCGACCACGGTGCAATCGCGCGGCAAGCTTAAATCGCTTCACTCGTACGATCGAGCGAACCCTCGGCCTGCACCGTGGCACGCGGCAGTTTGTGCCGCAAGCGCGATTCCATCGACAATTGGCGGTTGGCTAAATTGAACGAGTGGCAGGCAACGAAGGGGCCAACTCAGCAAAGCGGCGCGCGCCGGCGCGAAAAACCAGCAGCAAGCTGTCCCTTCGGCTCGCAGGCGCAATTGCTGGCGCTGCCAACTATCCTTCATCCACCAAATTGCGCCATAGAGCTGGTCGCGCACGTTAACCACAATAGGCCTGATTAGCTATTTCGGCGTCAGTAACTCCGGCCGGCCGGGCGGCAGATGCTGGTCTGTCGCGTTCAGCATGATCGCCGCCATGGCGTAATCGCCGATGATTGTCGCGAGTTCCAGCGTCCCCTGCTTTCCAAACGCCGCAACGGTTTTAGCGTATAGCTCGGAGCTGATCCTGTGCTGGTGGAACGAATCGCGCGCGAACGCGATGAGCAGCGTGTCCCGGTCCGAAAGACCAACGGCATCCTTGCTGTATTTGATCGTGTCGATCACCTGCTGCGGCACCTTGGCGGCGTGCGCGCCCATTTCATGTCCACTCCATTCGTACTGCTGATCGAACTCCCGGGCCGCAACCAAAACAGCTACTTCGTAATCCCGCGGTTTCAGCACACCATGGAAGCGAAGATATTGGTTCAGCATTTGGATGGCTTCCGCCACCTTGGGACTGTAAAGCGAAATAGCAGCGGGTCCGGTGGCGATCGCGGTCTTGCCCGGACCGCCGGCCAACTCGTCGTAAATGCGCTTGCCATCTTCGTCCATGTCGTGGCGTTTCACGATCGGCAGACGCGAGAACGACTCGGGATCAATATCCTTGGGTAACGCAGTGGACGCGGCTGCCGACGTCCCGTTTCCAGTCTGCGCTCCCGCGGTGGCCCCCAGGCCAAACACCAACGCTATCCCAGTCACTGCATACAGCACGCGCATCGGAACCTCCAGCCCCGTAGCATATCACCCGTAGCACAATCAAAGGACTCGCGCACTTTTTGCATTACAATGGTACTTAAGTTTTGCGCAGCAGCGGCGATACGCGGCAGGTAACTTGAGCGTCGTCGCCAACGCCACATCTGTTGCATACAATCGGAAAAGTTGGTTTGCGTTTTCAGGAGAGTGAAATGGGCAGTCCTTGCCGAACCATGATTTGTTCGTTATTGTTGCCCATCGCGGCTCTGGTGAGCGTTTGCGCTTTCGGCCAGGGCGTGGTGGGAGAATTCACACCCGACGTTGGATTTGATTTATCCGGCAATTGGAACCCGCTGCTCCATGAGGACTTCCTGGAACGCATCCCGGGCCCGGAGTTGGTCAACTATTCCGGCCTGCCTATTACTGAGGGCTCCAGGCTGTGGGGAGAAAGCTGGAACTCTTCCCGGCTGACCATGCCGGAGCATCAATGCCAGGTGCATGTGGCGCCTTACATCTATCGCGGCCCGCTGCAATTGCGGTTCTGGGACGAAAAAGATCCACAATCGCAAAAAATCATCGCCATCAAGAACTACATCAGCACTTACGAACAGACCCGCACCATTTGGATGGACGGGCGTCCGCACCCACCCGCCTGGGCGGCGCACACCTGGATGGGCTTCTCCACGGGCAAGTGGGAAGGCAATATTCTGACCGTTTATACCACCCACATCAAGCAAGGCTGGGTACGGCGTGACGGTCTTCCGGAGAGCGATCAGGCCACGTTAGTGGAACACTTTATCCGCCATGGGGAGCACCTGACGCACGTCAGCATCGTGACCGATCCGGTGTATCTCGCCGAACCGCTGGTGAAGTCCGAGGACTTCGTAATCAACGCCAATGCCGGCGGAAATTGGCTATACCCTTGCGAAGAGGTGGAAGAAGTGGAAGGCCGGCCGAGAGGCGCGGTGCCGAATTATCTGCCCGGCCAGAATCCGTTCATCACCGAATACGCCAACATGTACCACTTGCCGCTGGTGGCGGCGCTGGGCGGCCCCGCTACGATGTATCCCGAGTTCGAGAAGGTGGTCAAGAACCCTCCTCCCGTTCCAACCAACGTGTTCGAGAAGGACGAGATTGTGCCCATGGACTTAAAGAACATGGCGCAAAATCCGAATCCAACCGATGGCGAAGTTCACATTCTCCCCGTGCAGGGCAACATTTACATGCTGGTCGGCGCGGGCGGCAATATCGCCGTCCAGGTTGGCGACATGGGCGTATTGATCGTGGATACCGGCTTGGCGCAGACCGCGGATAAAGTGATCGCGGCCATCCATAAGCTGGCGTCGGACAAGCCGCTGCAATACATCATCAACACGCACGTTCATGCGGATCATACCGGCGGCAACGAGAAACTGCGCGCGGCGGGCGTAACCATCACGGGCGCCAATGTCACCGGGGATATCGCGGATGCTTCCAAAGGCGCCGCGATCATTGCCCAGCAGGCAGTCCTCGATCGCATGAGCACCGCCTCCGGCAACCAACCCGCCGCCCCCACCGGCGCCTGGCCTACCGACACATTCCTGGGCGATCGCAAGACGCTTTGGTTCAATGACGAGTCGGTCGACATCACTCACGAAAAAGCCGCTCACACCGATGGCGACAGCATCGTGTACTTCCGCCACTCCGACGTGATCGCCACCGGCGACATCTTTGTCACTACCGGTTATCCGTTTATCGATATCGCGCGCGGCGGCAGCATTAAAGGCGAGTTGGACGCGCTGAACAACCTGTTGGATCTTTCCATCTCCAAGCACGACGAAGAAGGCGGCACCTACATCATTCCCGGCCACGGACGTTTGTGCGACCGCTGGGAATTGATCGAATATCGTGATATGGTAACTATCATTCGCGATCGCGTTCAGGCCATGATCAAGAAGGGGTTGACGCTCGAACAGGTGAAGGCTTCCAGGCCCACCATGGACTACGATGCACGGTATGGCGCCGACAAAGGATTCAATACGACCGACGAATTTGTGGCCGCTGTATACAAGAGCCTCGGCGGGAAGTAAGAGCTGCATGCAGAATTTAGAGTAACGGTATATGATGAAATTTAGCCGGAAGGAAATGCAAAAGGAACCCAAAATGAAACGAACACTGTTGTTCTTGGTAGTCGCGGCGGCATCCGTGTTGAGCACGCAGGTCAATGTGTATGCGCATCACTCATTTGCGGCCACCTATTTCGAGGATCAGAAGGTCACGATTCAAGGCAAGCTGGTACAGTTCCTGTACCGCAATCCGCATTCGTTTGTGCACGTCGAAGCTCCCGACGACAAGGGCGAAATGCAGACCTGGGCGGTGGAATGGGGCGCTGGCGGTCAGTTGAGCCGCGACGGCGTCACCCGTGAATCGCTCAAGCCTGGCGACGTGGTAGTCATCACAGGCAACCCTGGCCGCAACCCGGACGACCACCGCATCCGCATGCAAAGCATTACCCGTCCCTCCGACGGCTGGAACTGGAAAGGCGTCGTACAGTAAGCACGACTTTACCGCGCCGTGACCGTGCTCGCTACCGAGCCGTGACCGTAGGGAGCGGTCTTCTTGTTAACCATGATGCCTCACCTACCTCGATGTAGGACAGCGTACAGCCTTCTATTGGCTGGAATGGTGTCCCTGCCGGTATTCGCACAAGTGGACTTCACCGGCGAATGGGCTCCGCTCTATCACGAAGACGGCCCGGAGCGGCTTCCGGGCCCTGAGCTCGGCGACTACACCGAGCTTCCCATCAACGCCGCGGCCCGAATGGCCGGCGACACCTACGACGCCGACCGTATTTCGGTGGTTCCGGAATACCAATGCCGTCCGCATGGCGGCGACTATTCCATGCGCGGCCTCGGCAACCTGCGAGTCTGGCGGGACATCGACCAGGCTTCCGAAAAGCTGATCGCCTTCCATACGCACATGCTGGCCTGGGATAGCGAGCGCACCATCTGGATGGACGGTCGTCCTCATCCGCCCGACTATGCTCCGCATACCTGGCAGGGCTTTTCCACCGGCGTTTGGGACGGCAACATGCTGACCATCACCACCACCCATCTGAAGACCAATTACATGCGCCGCAACGGCATTCCCCGCAGCGATAAAGCGGTCTTCACCGAGCACTGGACGCGGCATGGCGACTACCTGACGGTGGTGACCGTGATCGAAGATCCGGTGTATCTGACCGAGCCACTGGTGCGCAGCGACAACTGGTATGTGGATCCGGGCCAGAACATCGGCATCTTCGGATGCGAGTATGCGCCGGAAGTGCCGCGGCCGGAAGGCACGGTGCCGAATCACCTGGTGGGACAGAATCCCTTCCTGCATGAATTCGCCAATTGGTACGGACTGCCTTACGAAGCGACGCGCGGCGGCGCCGAAACTTTGTATCCCGAATATCAAAAGAAAATCGCCAACGAATATCATCCCCCCGATCATTGCGAACGCTACTGCAAGTGCACGTCGCTGTTCGATTGCAACGTGACTTCCAAGTGATCATGGACAAACGGATCGCTGGTTTATCTGCTGCTGTGGCGCACGCACTCCTGCGTGCCGCGTCCCCACTCCTGGGGACGCTTTTACTCTTCGCCCAAACCAATCCCGACACCGTAAAGCTCACCATGGCGCCGGTCCAAGGCAACGTCTACGTCCTGATGGGCGACGGCGGCAACATCACAGTGCAAACAGGCAAAGACGGAGTAATGCTGGTAGACACCGGTTTCGCACCGCTAGCCCCGAAAGCCATGGCCGAGATCCGAAAGTTATCCGACGGGCCGATTCGCTGGATCGTCAACACGCACGTCCATACCGACCACACCGGCGGCAACGCGGAAATGGCCAAGCTAGGCATGACCGGCGAATCCATCGGGCCGCCTAGAATCGTGGCGCAATCCAACGTGCTGAACCGCATGACCACCGCCGATCCCGGCCAACCTAAGATTCCCGAAGCCGCCTGGCCCAACGATGAATACTTCCTGCCCAGCAAGGATTTCTTCTTCAACGGCGAGGCGGTGGTGGTTTATCACGTGCCGGCGGCCCACACCGATGGCGACAGCCTGGTGTTCTTTCGCCGATCGGACGTCTTAAGCACCGGCGATGTCTTTACGCCCGGAAGCTATCCGATCATCGACCTGGCGCGGGGAGGAAGCGTGCAGGGTGAGATCGACGCGCTGAATCGGATTATCGACATTACGGTCCCCGCGAAGTATCAAGAGGGCGGAACCATGGTCATCCCGGGCCACGGGCGCCTCTGCGATGAGGCAGACGTAGTGGAATATCGCAACATGCTGACCGTGATTCGCGATCGCTTTCGCGACATGATCCACAAGGGCATGACGCTGGAGCAGATCAAAGCCACGAAGCCCACTTTGGACTACGACACGCAATACGGCGCCACCACCGGATTTTGGACCACGGACATGTTCCTCGACGCTGTGTACAAGAGCCTGAGTGAGAAAAAATAGATGACTCCACGGTTGGCCATTTTCTCGCTCATCGTACCTGCGTGCATCCTGGCGCAAGGCGTTCCACCTCCATCTGGAATTGGGCCGGGTGCGCCGCCTCAGGCTCCGAAGTCAGCCGAAGCCTCCGCGCCGGCCGACTTCACTGGCTATTACGTTTCCGTGGTCACCGAAGACTGGCGCTGGCGCATGGTGACGCCCATCAAAGGCGATTTCGCCAGCATCCCTCTGAACAACGAAGGCCGGCGCGTAGGCAATGCTTGGGATCCCGACAAAGACACTGCGGCGGGCGAACAGTGCAAGTCCTACGGCGCGCCCGCGATCATGCGCGTACCCGGACGCGTCCACATTAGCTGGGCCGATGCGAACACGCTCAAGTTGGAGACCGACGCCGGAACGCAAACCCGGCTGTTGCATTTTATGGGCAAGCCCGCGCAGACCGACAAGCCGAGCTGGCAAGGATATTCGGTCGCGAATTGGGAGCGTCCTGTGCGTGGATCGGGCTTTCCCGGATTCGGACTCGGAGCAACTCGAGAAGGCGCCCACGGAAAGGCCCTGGAAGTAGTGACCACGCAACTGCGCGCTGGCTACCTGCGCAAGAACGGTCCGCCGTATAGCGAAAATACGGTGCTCAAGGAATATTACGATCTTCACAAAGAGCGCAACGGCGACACCTGGTTTACTGTGACCACGGTAGTGCAAGATCCTACCTATCTGACCGAGCCGTTCGTCACCAGCACCGACTTCAAAAAGATTCCCGATGGCGAGGGCTGGAGCCCGAGCGTTTGCACCGCCAAGTGAAATTGGAGATTACACCCATGATTCGAAAACTTCTCACCGAGGGCGCGGCTCTGGCCGTGCTAATCGCTGCGCCCGCCAGCATGCACGCGCAGTTTGGCCCTCCCCCGCCCCAGGCTCCGCGCCCAGCGAAAACGGTGGCGCCGGAGGATCTGACCGGATATTGGGTGTCGATCGTCACCGAGGACTGGCGCTGGCGCATGGTGACCCCCGCTAAAGGCGACTACACCAGCGTTCCGCTCAGCCAGGCCGGACGCAAAGCCGCCGATGCGTGGGACCCGGACAAAGACATCGCCGCCGGTAACCAGTGCAAATCGTACGGCGCAGCCGCCATCATGCGCGTGCCTGGACGGGTTCACATCACCTGGGTAGACGACAACACGCTCAAGGTCGAAGCCGACGCCGGCACACAGACCCGCACGTTCCACTTCAACGCGAAAACACCGGCCAACGAGGCCCCGAGCTGGCAGGGATATTCCAACGCAAGTTGGGACGGTCTCAGGCCCCCTCCTCGCGGCCGTGGCGCGGCTGCGCCTGCTCCGGCGGGCGGCTCGCTAAAAGTGGTCACCACCGACATGAAGCCCGGCTATCTGCGCAAGAACGGCGTGCCGTATAGCGGCAACGCTGAACTGACCGAATACTACGACCGCACTAACGAACCCAATGGCGATTCCTGGCTCATCGTAACCACCATCGTGCACGATCCGGCCAATCTTTATCAGGACTTCGTCACCAGCACGCACTTCAAAATGGAAAAGGACGGCTCGAAGTGGAGTCCGTCGGCCTGCGAAGCCAAGTAAGCTACCACCTGGTTCTCCTCATTTGCCCCTTATGGGCGGATCGACTTTGAAGCGGGGCAAGCTAACATTACTTCATGCCCGACGTCTCGCTCTCTTATGTCGCTTCGCCCGAGGTTCTTGCCCGTGCCCGAAAAATCAAGCTCTTCCTGATGGACGTGGATGGAACGCTAACGGATGGCGGCGTGTGCCTGATCTCCACCACCGCCGCTGATGGCGCCGGCACTGCGGGCGTCTCGGAGATGAAAATCTTCGACGCCAAGGACGGACAGGGTCTTTCTCTCGCGCACACGATGGGCATCCAAACAGGTTTCATCACCGGCCGCCGATCGCCCGCGGTCGCTAAACGCGCTGAAGAACTCAAGGTTTCTTTTGTCTATCTGGGGCAAGCGAAAAAGACGGATGCGTTCGAAGAATGCGTCCGGAAGGCCGGCGTCACAGAAGAAGAAGTGGCCTACCTGGGTGACGATCTGCCGGATATCCCGCTGGCGCAGCGCGCCGGCCTGGCGATTTCGGTGGCAGATGGAGCGGATGAGTTGAAAGCAGTCTGCCACTATGTCACGCGCCGGTTTGCCGGCCGCGGCGCCGCGCGCGAAGTAGTCGAACTCATTTTGAAGGCCCAAGGACGCTGGGAAGGAGCGGTGCCGCGGGCCTTGGCTTAGTTTTTCCCGCTCAAGCTTTTGTACGCCGCTTCCACGAACATGTCCGTCGTCCAGAAGCCGCTGGTCGCGCCATACACCGGATCGTAGTCGCGCGTGGGCCTCGCCGCCTTCACCTGCTCCAGCGTCATGCCCTTCTTGATCATGGCCTGAATGCGGTCGCGCAGGATGGTGACCATCTCCTGATAAAACACCACGTCCGCCTGATCGCACAGCCGCCCATGCCCGGGAATCACCATGGTCCCGCCTTCCTGCTTGCCGGCGGGAATGGTGAGCGCGATCAAACGGTTCAATGCGTCAACGATCCCCTGCAGGCTGCCGCCCCTCGCCAGATCGATGATCGGATAACCGGTGGTGACGAAGATGTCGCCCGTGCTCACCACATCCGACCGGCGGAAAAAGACGAAGCTGTCCCCATCGGTGTGCGCCGCTGGTTGATGAATCACCTGGATTCCTTCGTCGTCGAAGTAAAGATCCTTTTCGTCGGTGAACGTGTCGGTGGGCCAAGCGGCGGAAGGATACGCGGCCTGATTGCCATCCTTCCTGCTCATCCGGTCGAGAAGCGTCTCATGCGCGATCACCGCCGCGCCTTTGCCCGCATCGGAGATGTCGCCGGTGACGTTGCCGCCCACGATGGTGCTGCCCTGGCCGGCGATCTTCTCATTGCCGCCGGTGTGATCGGCATGCACGTGCGTGTTGACCACATATCGGATGGGTCCGTCGGAAAGCTTCCGGATCGCCGCAATCACTTTGTCGCTCATGTTCGGCAAACCGGTGTCCACCACCAACACGCCTTCCTTGCCCACTTGCACCGTGATGTTTCCGCCCGCGCCGGAGAGCATGTAGACATTGCCCTGCACGTGTTGCGTGTGAACTTCGCCATCGTTCTCGCCCGCGGGACGGATCGCATTTTGTTCGGTCGCAGGGCCGGCGTCGGTGGCTGCCACGATCGCGGCCACATCCGTCGGCGCCGTTTTCATCGCGAGCCGGTACTCGGGATACATGGTTTCAGCGCCGCCGCGGGTAGCCGCAAAGGGCAGATGAAAGCGATTCGCAAACTCAGCCAGAAACGCGTTGTCGCCCGGCAAATGATTGGGCACCGTCCCTCTGGGCCGCGGTATTTCCACCACGGATTCGCACGGGTACGGAGCGATCTCCTGGCGTGCGTCGTAAAGAAAATCGGTGGTCCGAACGAACGGCTCCGTCAAATAATCCGGATCGTTGACGATCACCATCACTGTTAAACGGTCGCCATGCCGGAACAAATGCTCGGTGATGGTGGCATTCTCACTCCGCGGGATGCCATTGCGCCGGATCCAGCCTTCCTTCAAGTGCGTGGTCGTGATGGTCAGGACGTCGCCATCCCACTTTCCGGTGGAGAATCCCTGCCAGGTGTGCGCGGCTTCGGCCGGCGGATGCGGGCGGCCATCCATCCAGATAGTCCGCTCGGGCGCTTGCCAGGATATGTGCGTGTGATAGGCGATCAGCTTCTGCGTGTCGCGGTCCACTTCCTTCCAGATCCGCAGGTTCGCCGGCCCACGCCAGGCGTAATCGGAAGGATGCGGGCGGCACTGATTCTCGGGCAGCGTAAGCAGGGACGCGTCCCAGCTATCGCCCCTCAGGCGTGCGGCATTGTTGATGGGCAACCCGAGATAGTCGCCGATATCGGGACCCGGGATGCGCTCCAGAAAATCTTCGTCAAATTGGGGCGCCCACTCGCCCGTAGGATCCATTTGCGCGAATCCCCGTTGCGATAACCCAGGGACACTGGCCAGAATCGCCGTCAGCAAAAGCAGCTTGGCATTTCGCATTGCACACACCTCGCGTCGCTTCAAATGCTATCACGCGATTATGGCGATGGCTTGCGGGAACCGCACTTTCATGAACAGAATCATGACACTGCCGGGAGCTAAAAGCAGAAGGCGCCGGTACCCGGTTTCATCCGAGCCGGCGCCTCCGCACCCAAGCCGCGTTCCTGATCTCTAGCCTTACCTGCCGAAGCTGAATAGTTCGAACAAGTCGCTGATCGCCGGACTGTTGAGCGGCACGTACGGATCGCTCGAACTCGTCACCGGGTTGGGGAAATTGTCGCGGCTGCGATTTGTAACCCGGCCCAGACTCCAGTTGCGTTCGATGAACTTGAGAATCGAGACGTGATCCGAGTAGTTGTGCGCAATATATCCACCGGTTGAATAGGGCGACACCACGATCAGCGGAGTACGCGTACCGTCCCCGAAGTAATCCAGCGGCTGAACGTAACCGGAGTCGTAATAGCCGCCGCCTTCGTCGAAGGTGATGAAGATCGCCGTACTTGCCCAGACGGACGGGTTGGCCTTAACCGCATCCACAATTTTCTTTGTGAAGCCTTCAAAGAGATCCAGTTTCGAGGAAGACGGATGGCCGTCCACCAGTCCACTGGGCTTCACGAAAGACACCGCTGGTAGCGTGCCGTTCTGAATATCGGAGTAGAGATTGGCCGTGTCCTGAATGTGGGCCGTGCGGATAGCCGCGTTCGCCATGATGGACGTGTCGTACTGGAACGGATTGCAGATGTTGCAATACTCATCCGTATTCGCGCCCACCGCTCCATAATTGAGCTGGTAAGGGTCGGGCACGTAGTTATTCCACTGGTCGCCGTAATACTTCCACGAAACATTGGCGGCAAGCAGCACGTCGCCAATGCTCCGCACCGAGGAAGGCGGGATCGTGAATACGGTGTTGTTTGCGTTGGTGTCCGTAAATGCGTTGTTGCCGTTTCCGAAGTAGCCCGGATTGTAATTGTTGAGCAAATAGTAGTGGCCCGCATCGCAATTCGGATTAATCGGGCGAGCAAGGGCGCGGAGGTAAGTCACAATCGGCGCGACGCCGGGCTGCGTGGTGTCCGCGCAATTGGTGTAGGATCCTCCGCCATAAGAGGCTGAACCATACGAACCCCCGCCATAGCCGTCCTCTGTATACCAATTATTCGTGCCCGTGGCGGGATTCGGATTTTCCACTTCATCCACCGTGCCTGCGTTGGCCGTTCCCGCCGCTACCAGGACGTTGTGAGGTGGAATGGCGGGGTTGCCCTTGCCATCGCTGAACCAGATGGCATCGCCATGGCCCAGCATAATGTGGTTTGCGCCGGTTCCTCCAATCACGGACTGGTGGAAGTTATCGCTCATCGAATAAGTATCGGCGAGGCTCTTGAGGTAGGGCGCGTCGCCCTTTTGGACGTTATAGAATCCCATCGCCGTCGATCCTTCTCCCGTGGTCTTTGCGCCTGCGGAAAATTCGGTGCTGAAGGTGGAGGGCTGCGGCAAGCCATTGCCGCCGGCGCCCTCGGTGACTTCCACCCAGGGGAACAACCTAGCGTCGCAGCCGGAAGGATTGGCCGAACTGGCCTGCGCCACGCTGCAATCCAACTGCTGCCACATCTGGTAGAAGCGATGGACGGGACTCGCGGCGTAGGAGTCGTAAGTAAATGTTGAGCCGTTCGTCAATTGAAAGGGACCCGCCAGCAACGAATTTACGTTCGTAATTCGCGTGTCCGGCGTCGAGGAAGTAAGTCCCGTACCTCCGGAGGTCAGATATTGATAATATTCCGGGGACAGTCCGTTTTCCGATTGCTGAGCGAGAGTCAGACTGTCGCCTTTAACGTAAGAGTCCGACGGCCCTCCTACCAGCGGCGCCGGCAAAACGTTGCCCGAAAACGGGCTGGTGGCCGGGCTCAACAGGAAGGTGTCGGGCGCTGTATCGGTGGCAGCGGTCTGCGCGGCCTTCGAAAAGTTTTTCCCGGGCGAGCCATCCGCGTTTATAATTCCCTCGGAAAGCAAGTTCATCACGGTTTGCCCTTGCTGTGGCTGGTAGGTGGCGAAGACATGGTCGAAGCTTCGGTTTTCCCCGATGATCACTATGACGTGCTGGATAGCCAGACCGCTATCTGCGCCGGCGCTTTGCTCGGTAGCAGGGGCGGCGTTCAATGATGCGCCGGCTATAAACTGAAAAAGCGCAAGGGACGCCATCCCCATGCGCACACCGTGAAAGGCGTTGGATGCAGCTCGTTTCAACGACATTTGTTCTCTCTTTTCTGTGGATGATGTAGGTCAGCGCAGACTAGTATTCAACACGAGAATTGCAGTCCTATGTTGCCCGTGTGAATTTAGAGTTAAAACGAAGGGGCTTTCTTGTGTCGGGTCTCCCCGCGATCCGCCGGTTCCACGCGAATTAGCCCCATCATTCCCCCGTCCTCGTGTTCCAAAAGATGGCAGTGATATACAAATGTCCCGACGGTATTTGGATCTCGAAAATCCATTCGTAACCGGACGCTTGGATAAACCAGCATGTTGTCTTTGTAATAAGGGACGTTGACGGTATCCCGGAGAAACGGCTCACTTACAGGTTTGCCCAGATAGTCGAGTAACAAAAAGTGCAGTTGATGAATATGGAAGGCATGCAGTTCATTCGACCGGTTTTCGATGACCCAATCTTCTACAGTTCCCTGTTTCGCGACGATGTCCGGCAGACCCGAATGTGGATCGAACAGCGCGGGCGTTTGCCCATCGACGGTAATGTAGAACTCAGTTGCGCTATTAGGGTTGTTCGGATCGGTCAGCTTCTCGGAAAAGTACAGCCGCCGCGTACGCGCAGGAGCCACATTTCCTAGCCACGGCAAGCCGCACGCAGCAAGCGGCCGCGGGAAGGCGGCAAGCCTGGAGCGCGGCTCTGGCGCAGCCTCGGAAGCTGTAATCGTGGCGATCGCGCGATTGGGATCGTTTTCGCCACCTGGCCCCGTATCCACGCTTCGGGTCACGAAAAGGCCCACGATCCCCACGGGCGGCCCTTTCATAATGAATTCCACGCGAGCCCCCGGCGGCACTCCCAGGTGGGTTTGCCAATCCGTTAACCTTCCGAAAGTTCCATTCAGGTTCAGCGGCACGCCATCCAGCGCGACCAAACCCAGCGGCTGAGGCACGCGATTGAACAGAATCTCCAAATTGAGATAAGTGATCGCCGAGGCATTCAACACGCGCCACAGTTGCCGCTCCTCCGGTTTCATTTCGATCGCTGCCGGCGGATACTCCGGATACGGAACAGGCACGAAATTGATCGAGAGATCCTTGGCCGGCTTACCAAACCCGGTTCCGTTGTTAGCGGCGTCTCCATCGCGATCGATGAACATCTTGGGAACAACCGGTTCCGACTTTGAGGGCGGCGCGTTCGGATTCAATAAGTCTTGATCGCGAATAATCACCACTCGTTCCGGCAATCCCGCCACTTCCTTGTTGGCGCGTTCGATTCCCTCGACGATCAGAGCGCCCGACGCTCCTCCCAAAACTTGCGTTTTGCTGAATCCGTGAATGTGTGGGTGGTACCAATACAGGCCAGGCGGCTCGTTTTCGGGAATACGAAACCGATACTCGAACGGTGGATCGCGCGGACTCACTGATGTCTTCAGAACGTCGTCTTGGTGGCAAACGGGAGGAATGGTCAATCCATGAAAATGAAGATTGGTCGACGTCGGCGTCATGGCGCCGCTGGCGCACGGGTCGGCATTCATGGAGGCGTGAACGTGGCTGCTGGGGACCGTCTCCTTCAAATCGTTCTTTAAATGCAGGATCAACAAATCCCCCGGCTTCAATCTGAGAGTAGGCGATTGGTTTCCAGACGCGTCAACATAACAATATCGAGTTGAACCGTTCGCCTCGGTATCGTTGTGAATCGTCAGATCCACTTTGAGCACACCGTTCCTGCTGCGCAAGTCTTCCGGTTCCGGAACTGCGCTACCCGCCGGCGGGCGCCCGCATACGGCCGCAAAGCATGGCGCAAAGGTCGCGCTTACCAGCGCGAAGAGGACAAGTTGGTTCACCGTGCATAGTGTCTTACGGTTAAGTCAATTCTGCATGAATGCGGCGTGACGGCCTGATGACACTAACGTACGATCGTCGCGATCGCCGTCACTTCTTCATCGAAAACACCGCCCCTCGACAACGGTTCCAGCGCCTCTTTCATCGCGGCTTCAAAGGCCGGCCGCTGCTCGCCCAGCACCTCGGGCGAGGTGGTCGAGAGCGAGAGCGCGCGTCCGATCAAATCCGAAATCGTCACCCGATGAGTCTCGGTTACTTCGATGTCCTCAACCTTCCGGAAGCGCGAGCCACGGAACCAATCGTCGAGATTGATGCGATAGCGGCTCTCGTCCGGATCCGACGACCAGGCCCGGCGAATGTCGTGGAATTTGCCGGTCCAGCCTTGCGATGCCGCGCTGTGCGTCCGGGTGCCGCAAATCGCAATCCAGCCCTTGGCGTCGACGATCCGCTCCAGCACCGTGATGGCCTCTTCACGGTCGAACCAATGCAGCGCTCGACCGATGGTCACGGCGTGAAAGAGCCCGATGTCCGAGGGCAGATCCTCGATCCGCGCCTGGATCAGGTCGACGTGAACTCCCGCGCGAGCCGCCTCCACGCGCGCAGCCGCCAGCATCTCCGTCTCCACGTCGACGCCCACGCTCGATTTCACATAGGGGGCAAAGCCGATGGCGAGCGACCCGGGCCCGCAGCCGATGTCAATCAGGTTCTCGATACCCTGGAGTCCCTCGCGCCGCGCCACCTCTCGAAAGAAACTGGCGGGATAAGGCTCCCGATACCTGGCGTAGAAAGGAACGGTTGAATCGAAGCGGCCCACGTGCAGTCCACCGGAATTCTAGCAAAACTGCCTCAACCTTGGCTGTGGCGCACGCACTTTTGCGTGCAGCGTTCACACTCGTGTGAACGGTTTCGCTATTCTTTGCTAGGAGCTTCCCGCATTCTCAAGATCGCGCATATCGACACCGGCCACGATTTTCGTGGCGGCCAAGAGCTATTGTTGTCGCTAGCGCGAGGACTGAAGCAGCGCGGGCATCGCCAGGTGATCGTGTGTCCTGAAGCCGGCGCATTGGGCCGCCGCGCCGCGGCCGAAGAGCTGGAAGTGGCGCCGCTGGGAACCATCGGCCAGTTACGCAGACGGATCCGCGAAGAGCAGTTCGATATAGTCCATGCGCACGACGCCAAGGCGCAAACGATTTCTTTCCTCGCGTCCTTCGGCCTCCCAGTCCAGCGCGTAGCCAGCCGGCAGGTCGCGTTCCCGCCGCGGCATCCGCTGATCCATCGCTGGAAATACAGCCGTACCTGCCATGCAGTGATCGCAAATTCGCAATCCGTGCGACAGGTTCTGATTGCCGCCGGGGTGCCGGACTCGCAAATTGAAGTTATCTTACCTGGCATCGAGATGCCCCAGGAGTTGCCCAACCCGGACGCGCGTGCGAAGGCTCGGGCTCGATGGGGCTATTCAAGCGACGAGTTCGTCATCGGACACGCCGCCGCATTCACTCGCGAAAAGGGCCAGGATGTGGCTCTTCGCGCGGCGCTGCTGCTGGCGCCGAAGCTTCCCCGCGCGCGCATGCTGTTGGCAGGCGATGGTCCCGAGAGAACGCAGCCCGTCATGGTCGATCTGGCGCGCCAGACGTCCGGCATCGCGCAGTTGCCAGGTTTCATCGACGACCTGCGCGAATTTTACGCCGCGCTCGATCTTTACATCATGCCGTCCCGCTCGGAAGCTTGGGGCCTCACTGCCTTACGCGCCATGTCGTTAGGCATCCCCGTTGTCGCAAGTAATGTGGGCGGCCTTCCGGAGCTAGTTGCGCAGACCGGTTGGCTGGCGCCGCCCGATTCCCCCGAAAGTCTCGCCGATGCGATCGTGGACGCCGCGTCCGATCCCGCGCGCCTTTGTGAATTCGGCCGCAGCGCGCGCGAACGTGCGTCGCAATTCTCTATCGAGCGAACTGTCGAGCAAACGGAGCGGTTGTACCTGCGCCTGCTGGCTTCTCCAACCTGGTCCGCGCCTGCCACATAGCCGCGTAGCCGCAGCCCATCATCGCCAGGAACATCGCCAGCACTTCGCTGTTGTTGAGATTCCAGGAAAAGAAGCCGCTCACTAGCACGCTCGCCATCACGGCAATCGCGGCCTGCAGCACCCATCGCTCCTCGGCGTCCGATGCAAGGCGCCGCAACTCGCGCGCGAAATCGAATAGCGCCCATCCGATTGTCCACAGCAACGCCAGCAGCGTAGGAACTCCGCGCTCCGCCGCGTATTGCACGTAATCGTTTTCCAAGTGGCCATAGTATTCGGACGCCCTCGGTGGAGGCATATCTGGCTGGATATAATCCCGATACTGCCGCGACACCTGTTCCGGTCCCACGCCCAGCCAGGGATGCGCCTTGATCATCTCCCAGCCGATTCGCCGCAACTCCGCGCGATGGCTGTTGGAGTCCGTCTGGCCTTGGTGAGGAGACACCGCAGACACGGCGCGCTCGCGAATGTCGAAAGGATTCGCGATCAAAAGTGCCGCGATCGCGACAGGCACCGCCGCCAGCGCCCATTTCTTCCAAAACCAGATCAAATATACGCCGCCGCACAGCGCCCCCAGCCACATGCTGCGTGTCCACGTTAGCTCAAGAGCCGCCGCCACCGGGACCGCGGCTGCGGCCAGCCACACAATCCCTCTCCGGTCTTTGGCGAAAAACACCACCGCCGCGATAACCAGGAGCACCATCATCAACTCCCCGCTCAATGTCATCCAATGGCCCATGAATCCGGTGATGCGCGAGTCGACGTAAGAAGTGTAGAAATTCCGATGGGCCTGTTCGGCGGCGCGGTACTTTGCAAAAAATTGCTTCAGCGCCCAGGCCGACGAAAGCGTGGCCGCCAACACCCATCCGATCGCCACCCAGCGAATCTCCCTTACAGCTCGAACTGCGCTTGTCACTAGAAACAGCATCAGGTAGACGTAGAACTTTTTCACTTGGGGAAGGCCATCGCGAATGTGCCCGGAATCGAAGAGCGACACCAGCGTTCCGAGCAGGAAGAGCGATAGCGGCAGCCAGACCGGGGGCACCCGCCATCGCCGCCGCGTGACGATGAGCAGCACCACCGCCATGGCCATCAGGATCTCGAAGACTCGGATGGAGACCAGCGTCGTAACCGCTGCCGCAGCCACCAGGTAGAGCAGCGCGTCATCCCGCCGAAATGCGTCTCTGCCAAACGTCATCCGATGCCCTCATGATACGGCAACAAGAGTGGGCTATCGTAACGATAGTATGTTTGATACGAACCCGGCATGACTGGCGACACCGTCCTCTCCGTCGAAGACCTTTCTGTGACGTTGGACGGGTTCCCGGTTCTTCAGAATGTCTCCTTCACGCTGAAACACGGCGAGGCCTTTGCGGTGATCGGGCCCAACGGCGCCGGCAAGACGGTCCTGTTTCGGGCCTTGCTGGGACTGCTTCCGCATTCCGGCCTGGTGCAATGGCAGCCGGATGTCAAAATCGGTTATGTCCCGCAACGGTTCTCCGTCGATCGCTCCACTCCGATCTCGGCGATGGAGTTCTTTCTGTTGCAATCGCCCAATTTTTGGCGGCCGAGCGCAGCGTTCACTAGCCAGTTGGACCAGGAGCTAAAGTTGATGGGCCTGGATCGGCGGGTTCTACGAAAAGGGCTGGGAGAGTTATCGGGCGGCGAGACCCAGCGTGTGCTCATCGCGTCGGCGCTGCTCCATCAACCCAGCGTGCTGCTTCTCGATGAACCGACGGCGGCGGTGGATGCGGGCTTCGAGGAGACGGTCTACGCGCTGCTCCACCGCGTCCAGATGGAACGTGGAACGGCTCTGCTGCTCATCTCGCACGATCTTAGCGTGGTCTACCGTTACGCGCAGCGTGTCCTGTGCCTGAACAAGACCGTGGTGTGCCAGGGTCCACCCGTGGACGCCTTGAATCCGCAAGCGCTCGCGACCCTTTACGGCGAGGCCAGCTTCTACCATCACGAGCATTAAATGGCCCCGCACACCTCATTCTGGATCGCTCTGCTGGTAGGGATCGCCTCTGGCAGCGTCGGCCCCTTCATCCTTCTCCGGCGAATGGCGCTGGTAGGCGACGCGCTTTCTCACGTGGCGCTTCCCGGCATCGCGCTGGCGCTCATCTATCGCTTCGATCCGTTCTACGGCGTGATTGTCTTCCTCATCGGCGCGGCGTTTTTGGTTTTCTGGCTCGAAGGCCGAAGCCGCGTGCCGCCGGATGCGATTGTCGGGCTCTTGTTTACCGCCAGCCTGGCGATCGGAATCCTTATGATTCCGAATGCCGACGTCATCGAGTCGCTGTTCGGCGCCTTTCCCACGCTCTCTTTGCCCTTACTGCTCGCTATCCTGCTCACCGCTTTGGTGTTGTCCGCGTTGTGCTTCTTCCTCGCGAAGCGGTTTCTGTTCCTGATCGTCTCGCCCGATCTCGCAAGGGTTCACGGGCTAGGCCGCGGTTACGATTTAGCGTTGTTGCTGATCTTCGCGATGATCGTGGCGCTGGGAATCAAACTGGTCGGAACGCTTTTGATGGGCGCGCTGACCATCATCCCCGCGTCCATCGCCAAGAACCTCGCCAAGAGCATGCGGCGGTACGTGATCCTGTCGGCGATCCTCGGAGGCGCGATCTCGGTTGCCGGAGTATGGCTGGCCGAGAGCTTCCGGTTCCTGCCCGGCCCCGCCATTGTGCTGCTGGGTGTCGGAATCTTTATGCTGAGCCTGCCTTTCGCGCGCCGAGGGATGGCGTAGCTCCCTCTTCCACCTCCCGCTCATGCCTTTGAATGTGGCCCACGCCACATCACCACGTCGCACACGCCAATTGTGCCGAAGCGCCGGCCTGAAATCCGTCTTCGAGTATGATGATTCGTGGCGGTATGATATCGCCGAGGAGAAGAAGAATTGAAGAAGCAAGTGTTGAGCGCGTTCTTAGCGATCTCATTCGCCGTGGTAGCGGCTGAAGCCCAAGTCCCGGCCAACATCGAAGAGCAATTGGTCAAGATGGGGCATATCGTCGATCCGCCCTGCACGGCGAAACTCTACCGGCCTCTCATGCCCGCCAACGATATCAGGAGTAGCGCGAGTCCCCTGTATCCCGGTATCACAGTGGTGCGCGATGCCTCGTTCGGGCCGAATCCAAAAGACGTCGTGGATATCTTTACCGCCGACAAGGGGCCCGCATCGCGGCCGGTTTTGATTTATGTCCCCGGTGGCGGAGGCAACAAGATCGAGCTTCAGGATAAAGACGCGAACGCGTTCTACGACAACATCGGGCGATGGGCGACTAAGAACGGCATGGTCTACGTCAACATGCAGAGGCATGGAGGGCCTGGTTGGGATGCCGGCGCAAAAGACATTTCGAGCATGATCCAGTGGGTGGAAGCGAATATTTCCAAGTATCACGGCAATCCGAATCGCATGTTTATCTGGGCTCACTCGGCCGGCAACATGCCGCTTGGCACTTACATCGGCCGGCCGGAGCTGTATGGACCCAAAGGCGTGGGCGTAAAGGGAGTCATCTTCATGTCTCCGGCCCCGTTTGATATCGCGCCGCTCGAACTGCCTCCGCCTCCCGCCGGATCGAACCCGCTGGCGGCGCTTTCCGAATCCGGCAAAACGTGTGGCGTAGAGGGAGGAGCGTTTTCGTCTTCCGGCGCGCTCCCCGGACGTACCGCCGGTCAGCCCGGTGGACCCGATGCCGCCTTTGCCCGGCCTCCAGCGGGTTCAGGCAGAGGCCCCGCTGGCGGAGGAGCGCCCGCTGGCTTTGGCGGCCCTCCCGTGGATGCGGCAACGCGCTTGGCGCGGTCCAGCCTTCCCGAATTGAAGAAGACATCCGTGAAGATAATGCTGGCCAACGCGGAACTGGACCCTGGAGCCGACCCAGCGGTGGACCGAGGCATGATGCCGTTTATACAGATCTTGCACGACGAGCTCTGCAAAGAGGGCCCCGCTCATTGCCCAACGCTGCTTTACGCGAAAGGCGAGAGCCACATGTCGGAAGTGTTTTCGATTGACACCCCGGACAAGACCGTTTCAGGGCCCATTTTGGTTTGGATGAAGAAGATCAAGTAACTCGTCGCAGTTCGACGCTGTCTGAATAGAGTGGGGACGTCGCGCATGCAGCACCTGGCATGTAATCGCGGGTGTTGTTCGCGGCGGCCCTTCTATCGAGCCGCACTGCTTGGGCGCAGGACGCATTCCTGGAGCGCTGGCATGCTGTGCGCGCCGGCCGCGGAAAACCTTTGTTGAAAATTCTGGAATTCTTTCATGGTTGGACCCTGCAAGAAGAACGACGGCAGCACCAACTGGCGCCCAATAAGGATTTTCGCCCACACCGAAGTGAACCGCTCGAAATCGGCATGCCGGTGAAGCGGCAGTTCGGCCGACTGGTTCCCCGGGCAGCCTGTCTACCACGGATTCGCAAACCGCGGATCCTTGGTGAGTTCCTCGTCTGTCAGCGATTGCAGGAACGCCAATAAGTCCCGCCGATTCTGAACTGTTAGCAGTAGTTCCCGGACGCGTTTGTCCTGGTTCGGATTCTTTTTGCCTCCCGAAGCGTAATGATCGATGACGGCGTCGAGCGTGGGAATGCTCCCGTCGTGCATGTAGGGCGCAGTCAATGCGATATTTCGCAGCGTCGGGGTCTTGAACTTGCCTATGTCGTTCGGCCGCCTCGTGAACTCGTACAGGCCTGGATTCGTCGGCGGGTAGAATAGCAGGCCAGGCAGGTTATAGAGACCGTTGTTGTGGAACGGAACGGGCCCCGGAGCTTGCCCTGCGTAATCGACCGCATCGCTAAAGTTGAACCCACCATGGCACTGGTAGCACGCTGCTCGGGAGCTGGTAAAGAATACTACCTCGCCGCGCTTCGCGGACTCGGAAATGGCGTCCTCTTCGCCTGCGTAATGATAGCGGTCATAAGGCGACCGCGCCGAGACGATGCTCCGCTCAAATGAGGCAATCGCTTTGGACACATTCACGATCGTGAACGGGTTCCGCTCGCCGGGAAACGCCAGGGAAAAGAGCGACTGGTACGTGCTGTCCATCCGCAATACCCTGACGAATTCCTCCGTTCTGCCACCCATCCCGAGTTCCAGCGGCTCGTCCGTGAATAATGGGATCAACACCTGTCGTTCCAAAGAGCGAACGTGCGGCCGGCTCCAGGTGAGCGCGGAACTGTAGGCCACATTCACCAGGCTCATGGCGTTGCGCCGAAGTAATTTCCCCGTCGCACCCGTGGGCATGGAGCGGCCGTCCGCGAAAGCCAATTCCTGGCGGTGACAACTGGCGCACGACATGGTTCCGTTCAAGGAAATGCGCACATCGTAGAATAGATAGCGGCCAAGCTGAACCTTGGCCGTCGACATCGGATTATCCGCCGGGACGCGTGGCGCCGGAAAGCCTCGCGGCAGTTGCCAATGGTACGCCGTACCCGCAATCGCCGGCGACGCAATGCCCCCCACAGCAAACGCGGCCATGAGCAGTAGTCTCATTGCGGCCGATTCCCGTGTCCAAGGTTGATGCGAACCACATTGGATAGCCGTCCATGTATGGAGCACACCAAATCCGCTTCGCCAGCGTCGCGCAGACTCGATGGAATTCGTATGGTCAACCGGTCTACCCCGGCGTCGCCAGAAGGTCCGAAAGCAACCACCCGCACCGGAATACCCGCGAGGGTGACGTGTATATCCGAAAGACACGCGTACCGAAACCCGGCTCCGAACAACCGAATCGTGGCGGAGCCATTCGTTGAAATCGGAATAGGAACGGTAAAGCATTTCCCCGAATGGCATCCAAAGATCGGCATGTCGGCATGCCCAGACGCTCCATGTTTTACGACGCCGATCGCGGGTCCAAGTCCGTTAGCTGTCACGGTCCACAAGCCTGGAGCCACGTCCACGATCGTGAAGGGAGTCGACGCAGTGGTTCCGTCACTGCGTTCCACGGTGACCCGCGCCGGGCCTAAAGCACAGCCGGGAGGAACAACGAAGTTAGCCTGACCCCAGCCACTGGAAGCATACAACAATCCGGCCTTCCGCGGCACGCCTCTGCTATCTGTGATCCGGACCGAGACCTTGCCTAATACCGCTGTGGGCGACGCCGGGTTGTTGGCCGCATCCTGCTCTGCGAAGATACCGCCATAAGCAATCGCGAGGCTGCCTCGGGCAATCGTGAAGTTGCCCGCGACACTCACGGCGAAGAGGCCCCGAAGTTCGCCGCCCCAGAGATGAAACTGCACCGCCTCGCCGATACCGAAACCGGTATTTTCCGGATGACCGCAGGTCCAGCCGTTTTCGAGCGACGTGGCGATCAGATTCCGGTAATCCCCAATCAGCTTGCCGGGCCGGTATTCCGACACCACCCAAGAAACGTCGTGTGTATCGAAATATTCCAGATTCGCGCGTACCAAAGCTTCCGCTTCACTAGGATCGTCATGAAGCGAAGCGCACTCCTCGGAATTCCGATCCAATTCCGGGTCTAATCCGCTAGCGAGCACTGGCACGTTTTCAGCCAGCCCTGCGAATAGGCCGTCTCGATCTTGATCCGTGCGCATGCTCGCGTACTTCGGCGAGACCAGGTAGATTGCGTTGGCATCCTCAACTCGGCTCACTCGTCGCCCGTTCACAAGGACCGGCTGTGTCGCCCCTCCAGCGCGAACCACCCTGATGAGCTCCCGCGTATCGACGCCGTCCGCTGGATCCAGTTCGAATATCAGTTGCGGATCATCTTTCAAAAACATCGAGCAGTCACGCCAAAACCGGGTTAGAAATTCTGGCGAAAACGAGGTGCGAGTTTTTTGGGCTGAGAGGATAACCAGTAACTCCAGCTCGTTCGCTCGGCGGACGACCTCCCCGACGGATTGAAGATATTTCGGATCCCTGGCGTAGTCGGAAAGGCTCAAAGGGATCCGGACCGCGTTCATATTCCAGCGTTGCCGGATGGTGCTGAAGACGGTGGCTGAATGCGGGCTGAATCCGTCCGCCTCGGCCTGGCCGTGATGCGAAAGCGTGCGGAACTCCGGCAGTTCCGTACCGCGGAGGAGAAATGCCCGTCCCTGGCTATCGACGAGTCGATTGCCTTCGACATGGATCGGCCCCTTGGGAACCGCGGTGAGTTCCTGCGGTCGTGAAGTATGCGCGTAGCCTGTGGCGCACAGCGATAAAATGGCGGCGATCCACGAAGGCCGGATGGCTCGGCGGAGACATTCCAGGCGATTGGCGATCGCGGGCTGAATTCCTTTTGCCTCCATGCGCGCTCCGCCATTCTATTTCATCACGGCGTTCCGGCTGAGACAAACAGCAACGGTCTCTGGCCCACCCTGCGTTAACATTAGATTGGATGGCGCTGTTAATCATCGACGATGACGCCGAGTTATGTTCTCTGCTCAAGGAGTTTCTGGAGCGCGAGAGCTACACGGTGCAATGCATTCACGAGGGGCACGCCGCACTGGAAGCCGCGCAGCAAGGCGGCTATGACCTGATCGTGCTGGATGTCATGCTGCCCGGCCTGGACGGTTTTGAAATCCTCAAGCGGCTCCGCCTGACCAGCCGCGTCCCCGTGCTGATGCTGACCGCGCGCGGCGAAGACGTCGATCGTATTGTCGGTCTGGAGCTGGGAGCCGACGATTATCTTCCCAAGCCCTTCAACCCTCGCGAGCTGGCGGCGCGCGTCAAGGCCATTCTGCGGCGTACGGAAGCCAGAGTCAATCGCGGCAAGGTGGAGATCAACGGAGTGGCGCTCGATCCCGGCGCGCGTGAAGTAACCTGCGACGGCAAGCCGGTGGAAGTGACCACCCTCGAATTCGATATCCTGGAGCAACTGATGCGCAACGCCGGCCGGGTGGTATCGCGGGACGGTTTGATGGAGAGCCTGTACAACCGCAAAGCCACGCCATTCGACCGTTCCATCGACATGCACGTGAGCCATCTGCGCCGCAAACTGGAGAGCACCCGGCCGGTGATCAAGACCATTCGCGGCGTCGGCTACCAGTTTTGCCAGAGCCCGGAAGACGCGGTGGCCGGGTGAAGAGAGCCGGATGAGATCTCTGTTTGCAAAGACGCTGCTCTGGTTTCTGGCGACGACAGCGGTCGCCATCGCGGGCATTATCATCACAACCGCCGCCACTTTCACCACCGCCGAGGGACGCGGCCCGTTAGGCATGCTGCTGAGTGTGCAAACCGAAGAGGCCAGACGCGCGTACGAGACCGGCGGGCGTGAGGCCTTAGCCGCGGCGCTTTCGAAATTCCAGCAAATCACGCAATTTGAGGTGGTGTTCACCGACTCCAAGGGTAGAGACCTGCTGACCGGAAAAGTCCATCCAGAGCTAACGAATCTCCCGAAGCGCCGCAGCCGTTGGCGTCTCCCCTTCCCGTTCGGCGGAAGGTCGCCCATCCTCGCCCGGCAGGACTCTACACACCAGTACCGGCTCTTCCTGATCGATCAGCGCCGTGACTTGACCTTCTTCTTCTTGCAGCCGCAGCATCTCTGGATTATCGGCCTGGTCGTGCTGTTGTGCTACGCCTTCGCGTACCATCTCACTTCGCCGGTACGCCGGTTGCGCGCCGTGGTGGACTGCTTCGGACGCGGCGATTTCTCGGCCCGTGCGTCCGCCAATCGCAAGGATGAACTCGGCGAGCTAGCGCGGAGTTTCAATCAGATGGCCGGGCGCATTCAGACGCTGCTGGCCGCTGAGCGCCGCCTGCTGCTCGATATTTCGCACGAATTGCGCAGCCCCCTGGCGCGCCTCGGTGTCGCCGTGGAGCTGGCGCGGTCCGGCGAAGACCGCGAGCATATGCTGGACCGCATTCAGAAAGAGGCCGACCGGTTGAATGAATTGGTGGGCGAGTTGCTTCAGGTGACCCGTGTGGAATCCGATCCATCGATGCAAAAGACCGACACCGTTCACCTGGACGAGCTGCTGGCCGATCTGGTCTACGATTCGCTGCTGGAAGCCAAGGCCAAGGATTGCACGCTGTTGCTGAAGGCGCCGGTGTCGGCGATCGTGAGCGGCGACGAAGAACTGATACGGCGTGCGCTCGAAAACGTGATTCGCAACGCCATCCGCCATGCGCCCCTCAACACGGCGATCGACATCGAGCTTGCGAAGTTCCGCGATGCCGCGATTGTCAGCGTTCGCGATTACGGCCCCGGCGTTCCAGACGAGGCACTGGCCAGAATCTTCGATCCGTTCTACCGTGTCGATTCGGACCGTAACCGCGCCAGCGGCGGCCTGGGCCTTGGCCTTGCGATCGCACGGCGTTCGGTGCAGTTGCACAAAGGCGAACTCTCGGCGCAGAACGCGCGTCCCGGCTTGCTAGTGACCATGAAATTCCCAATCGGCCCGGCGGATGAAAACGCGCCGTCGTCCAAGCCGGCTTCGGCTGCTACTCCGGTTTCAGCAGCTTGATGGTGGAAGGCAGTAAGAACAAATTGTCCGCGACTTTCTTGTCGTTCACCTCCACCGAAGTCGAGAAAATCTCGTAAATCTTCTCGCCATTGCGGTCGCGCTCGATGGCGAAGGGCCACTGCACGCCGCCGGCATCCCTGTATTTGGTGAAATGCGTAACCTCCTCGGTGCGATCCTTGGTGACCGGATCGCGGCGGAAGAAAGCCTGCCGTACCGGAAGCTTGGTGATCCGATCGAAGTAAACGGTGGTGGTGAGGTTGTCGGCGTCGGTTAAATCGACGATCTCAACCGCCCGGTTTTCGATTACGTCGGCGCCTTTGGATTCGAGGATCCATCCGGGCTCCTGCAGGCGCACCCGAATAATATAGAAGACGTCGCGCAGAGTGGTCTCCTTATAGCGCGCGAAGCGGTCGGCCGGCAGGGGCCGCGCTCCGCGATAGGTGACGTCCCAAGCCTCTTTGTCGGTGAAGAGCGTTCCGTAATCCTCTTTCTTGCCGTAGTTGTCCCGCTCGTGCTGCGCCAGGTTGTGAGCCGTATCGGTGACGCCGGAATCATAGCGGGTGTAGATGGTGGCAATGCTCAAGCCGGTCAGGCTATCGCGATAGAAGGAATAGGCGCGGCCAGTCTCCACGCGGTTTTCCATGTTCAGATAACGGTCGCCCCCCAGCGCCTGCAGGCACTCATCCACAACGCGTTTGCCGCGTTGCTCGGGAGTTTCGGCGCCCAGCACCAGCGTGGCAGCCAGCACCGCGAAAAGCATCCGCCTCATTTGGCTGGCGCGGGTGGCGTCGCTTGCGCCGGTGGTTTCGGAGGAGATTGTGGCAGTGGCTTCTGACCGAGTGTTGCCGCGGTCAGCCCGGAGTTGATTTTATAGTCCTGGACCATAACTCCGGCAAACTTCTTGCCGCCTTGCAGCACGGCCCATTGGAATGGAAGGTGAAGGCCATCCACATCGCGCCAGTCCGAGAAGAGTTCTTCTACAGCGGCGCCGCCTTCAGCGGGCGATTGCCGGTAGGCCAGCTTCGCGGGAAGCCCGGTTTTCTCATCCACGGTAATGCTCACGCTTTCGCCGTCCTTGGAAGAAATTTCAAGCACCCCATCGGAAGTTTGATTCACGGTGCGATCCGGGTCGCGATCGCTGAGCGCCAGACTCACAATCTGCCGGAACGCCTCGCCATGGATCTGTTTCAGGACGGGCGGCGTCAGGTTCTGTACGCCTTGCATCCCCGAGAGCCAGCCCGAATTCCCGTCCGCATAGACGGACTGCTTCAAAAAAGGAAGCTCGTTGTCCTGCCGGACCGTGGAAGGCGCGATGAAGGAATTCGTCTGCTTCACTTTCATGGATGCCCCGGGAGTGAACACTTCAACGTCGGCGCGAAACTGCAGATCCTTGACGGCGGCCAGCTTATCGGCGCCGCCTAAAGCTTGCTGCACCCGCCCTAGGAGCGCTTTGCCCTTGGCGAGCGACGCCGGGTCGGCCTGCGCGGCCTGCGGCTTGGGCTCGGGAATCGTCAGGTCGATCGGTTGCACCTTCATTCCCAGGCTGGCCAGCGGCGTCCCGAAATCCTTCGGATTACCCACCGCTACATAGCTCAGATTCTTCGGCTGAAAATATTGTTGAGCCACCCGCAGAACGTCGGCCTTGGTGACTGCCGCAATGGCCTTCTGATATTGAAAGATGAAATCCTTGGGATAATCGTAATATTGGTAAATCATCAGCCGGTTGATCGTCTTGCTGGGCCGGTCGAAATTGAAGACGAAGCCGTTGAGTACGGTGTCCTTGGCGGTCTGCAGTTCCTCATCGGTGACCTCCGTGGTACGGATCTTCTCCAACTCCTGGTCAATCGCTTTTAGCGTGTCGACGGTATGCGCCGATTGCGTACTGCCGGAGATATCGAACGTTCCGGGATGATCGTAGTTAGCAGCCCAGCTGGCAGAGATGTTGTAAGCCCAACCGTGCTTGGTCCTTACACTTTGGAAGAGCCGGCTGGAGAAACCGCCGCCCAGAATTTCAGACGCCACTTCCAGCGCCGGATAATCTTTGTCTCGCAATTCGCCGCCCAATTCTCCGACATGAAAGAAGGTCTGTGTAATGTCGTCCTTGGACGCCAGGAACACACCAGGCGCGGGCTTGTCTTCCACTTTAGGGAATGCCGGCACAGCGGGCTGCGTATATTGCCAGGCGCCGAAAAGCTGTTCGAGTTTGGTCTTCAGCTCGGCGGTTGAAAAGTCACCGATGACTTCCATGGTGATATTGGCCGGAAAGTAGTAGCGATGGTAAAAATCGATCAGATCCTGACGCTGGATGTTGTCGATATCGGAATACTCGATCGACCACCCGTAGGGCGTGTTGCGGCCGTAAAGGATATCGCTGAACTCGCGTTGCGCAATTCCGTCCGGATCGTCGTTGCGGCGCGAGATTTCGCTGCGCGATTGGGTCTTCACCAAATCCACTTTATCTTGCCGAAACTCGGGAGAAGTGAGCAGATCGCGGAAGAGCGCCAGCACCTGATCGGTATTTTCTTTCAAGCAGGAGAACGACAGCGTCCCATTCGTCTCGCCGATCTGGCTTTCGATGGACGCGGCCACATTCTCGAGATCCTCATCCAGTTGATCGCCAGTTCGCGTCTTGGTGCCGCCCGACCGCAGCACTTCGCCGGTGAGGCCGGCCAGCCCCTTTTTGCTGGGCGGATCAAACAGATTGCCTGTGCGGATTAAAGCGGCGCCGCTGATCAATGGCAGCTCGTGATCCTCGAGCATCAACACCTTCATTCCGTTCGAGAGCGTAATCTCGGTGGGATCGGGAACCTTGAGCGGAGGAAGCGGTGGATACTTCAGGTCTTTATAAGAAGGTAGGACGATCGCGTGATGCACTTCGGTCTGCGCGTTCACAAGTCCCGCGCATAGCACTAGCGTTAAGGCTAGGATCTTCATTTTCCCGTTCCTTCCGCATTGGGCGTCGTGGATGCGGAGCCAGGTGACGCGGCGCCAGCCGGCCGGACCGTATAAACTACGGTGCGCGTTTCGGGCAGCAGATACTCCTTGGCCACCCGCATTACGTCGTCGGCGGTGACCTTGTCGGTGTCGTCGATGCTGGTAAACAGCTTACGCCAATCGCCGTAATTGGCGTAATAGAAGGTCAGCGCGTCGGCCATACCGGCGTTGCTGTCCAGCCGCCGGATGAGCGCTGCGCGAACTTTGGTCTTGATACGCTGCAGCGTATCGTCGGAGACCTTTTGCGTCTTCAAACGCTCGATGATCTGGTAGCACGCCTTCTCGTTTTCATCTACCGTATGGCCTTGATTCGGCACCAGGAAGAATAGAAACAGGTTCGGATATTTGCCGCCTGGGAACGACGCCTCCGCAGCCGCCCCCAGCGCTATTTTCTGGTCGCGAACCAAGTTCGTGTAGAGCAGGCCGGTCCGCTCTCCAGCCAGGATCTCGCCCAGGACGTCGAACACAGGATCGTCTTTGTCGAGCTGGTCCGGCCGCTTGTAGGCGATGGCCATAAAGGGCTGCGCGGGCGATTCCACCTGCACCCGCTTTTCGCCTTTCTGCACCGGCTCTACAGTGCGCGGACCACTCGGCAGCGGCCCTGACGGCAGAATCGAGAAATACTTTTCGGCCAGCCTCCGGCATTCTTTCGGATCCACGTCCCCTGAGATGGCGAGCGTGATATTGGCCGGCACATAGTATTTTTTGTAGAACGCGATCGCTTCGGTCAAGCGGAAGTTTTCTATATCGCTGGCCCATCCGGCGGCCGTGTTCCGATAAGGCTGCGCCTCGAATGCGGTGGCCTGGAGCGCCACGACCAACTGCCCCTGCGGGCTCGATTCTATGCGCATGCGCCGCTCTTCGCGCACTACGTCGCGCTCTTTGTAGAACTCGCGAAATACCGGATCGTAGAAGCGCTGCGATTCCAGCAGAAACCAGAGCTCCAGCCGATTGCGCGGGAAATTGTAGAAGTAATTGGTGGAGTCTTCGCCCGTGCTCGCGTTCATTCCAACGCCGCCGTTGGCTTCGATCAATTCGGGATAGGCGTTCGGGATGACGTAGCTGTCGGCCTTTTCCATGGCCGCCTTGAGCTGCTCCTGAAGATCCGCCAATTTCTTCGGATCGGCCTTCAGCCCCTTGTTGCGCTCGGCGTCGTACTCGTCGTAGATGTGCTCCACTTCGTCCATTGCCTTGCGCTCGAGCGGGTAGTTCTTGGTGCCGATGGTCTCGGTCCCTTTGAACGCCATGTGCTCGAACATGTGCGCGATCCCGGTCTCGCCGCCTGGATCGTCCACCGACCCGGCGTTGACATAGGAGTGGAACGAGACCACCGGCGCCTCATGCCGCTCGAAAACGATGAAGTGGAGTCCGTTGCCGAGCGTAAACTCGGTGACCCGTTTCTCAAAATCTTTCAGAGATTGCGCCGCGAGTAACAACGGGCACAGGAATAGAAGGACGAACCGGAGCGTGGGTGATTTCATGCAGGATCTAGGGCCTACTTATTATTGTAACGGGCGCGGCTAGCATCGGGTTTCAGATCTATTGGGTGGGGCGGACCCCAGGTCCGCAGCCGACCCCCTGGTCGGCTTTCTTTCCTGAGATTTTCGCAATGGTTCTCAGACCATTCCGATATGGCCTTTTACCGGCGAAGACTCCCGCACCTCTACTACACAGAGCATCCCGTTTTCCTAACGTGGCGTCTGCAGGGCAGTCTTCCTCCAAATCGGATGTTCCCTGCGGGCGCGCTCACTTCCGGAAGAGCTTTCGCCGCTATGGATCGATTGCTAGACGAAGCTCGTGATGGGACGTTCTACCTACGTCAGCACGATATCGCAGACATGGTGGTGGAAGCTATCCACTACAACGCCAAAATAGTGGGCCACTATTCATTACACGCCTTCGTAGTAATGCCAAATCATGTTCACCTTCTCGCCACACCTGCTGTGGCATTGCCCAAACTTACCCAATCATTGAAAGGCATCACTGCCAAGCGGGCTAATGCAATGCTGGCCTTGGTTGGAACATCCTTTTGGCAGCAAGAGAGCTATGACCACTTGGTGCGACATGAACGTGAATTCGAGAAGATCGTGAGCTATATCGAGGAGAATCCCGTGCGGGCGGGGCTGGTGAAGGAAGCCAGTGATTATCGATGGTCAAGTGCGGGATGGGCGACCAGGGGGTCGCCTGCGGACCAAGGGGTCCGCCCCACCTTGGGTAGTTGTGTCAAGTAGGTTCGGGGGACCAGATCGCTTCTAGCGCGCGCTGGAAGTTTCCGCCTAGAATCAGTTCGATGTTTTCGGCCGAATACTTGCGGCGAATCAATCCTTCTGTAAGATCGAAGATCTTTTGAGAGTAGTCGATTCCATCCAGATCGAACCGCTTCCGGGGGCGAATCCGGGCGTCGCGCCCGTCCAGATCGACGTCGCTTCCAATGCCGACGTGTTCCACGCCCACCAGCCTGGCCACGTGATCGATGTGATCCAGAACATCTTCGATGGTGGCCGGACCGGACGCTTGCACGAAGCTGCGGACCATTGTGATTCCGATTACGCCGCCTTGCGCCGCCAGCAACCGGATGGCTTCGTCGGTCTTGCAGCGAGGACTCGTCGCCACCAGCGCCCGGCAGTTGGAATGCGTAACAAGCACCGGCCTGCGCGACGCATGAATCGCGTCCAGCGTGGTGCGATCGCTGCAATGCGAGATATCCACCGCCATGCCGACCGCGTTCATTCGATCGACGATCTGCGCGCCGTAGGGTGTTAAACCGATGTCGCGGGGATCGGTGGAACCGCCTCCGATCGCGTTGTCGTCGTAGGTGAGCTGGGAAACGCGCTGCCCCAGACTGTAGAAGCAGTCGACGTCTTCGACGGTCCGAAAATGCCGCGAGTTTTGCTGTCCGATGACGATGCCGAGCCGGCCACTCGCCTTGGCGCGCTCCAGGTCGGCCGGGCAATCGATTCGAAAGAACTCGTTCGCGTGCGACACAATGAATTCGTTCCAACCAGTGATGTCGCGCAGCGAGCTTCCATAAACGTCGCCATCGGTAAAGCCAACGGCGGGGTGAAAAATCGTGATACCGGAAGCGCGCAGCCTCTGGAAATCCTGGGGCGCAAAGCCAGCCGGCCGTGCTTCCCACGACGACAGCTTGGAATAGTCGAGCGTCAGCAGGCCGAGCATGTCAATGACAGTCGAGCGGCGAACCAAGTCGATCGCCAAGGTGGAATACGCGGCTTCAGTTTGCGTATCTGTGCTTTGGGCATGAAGGCAGAAACGCCCTCGCTGAATCATCGGCGCGGCAACAGTTAGCGCGGCGCCTTTCAACCAAGCACGGCGGGAAACCACAGGATTTCAGACTTACGGAAGATTGAGTGTAGCACACGCGGGTTGTGTCGGAG
>Ga0182024_10001907_pt1 | contig 52679 bp, 42 predicted proteins | sample P32metaG_FD_120480 | JGI IMG/M metagenome (GOLD analysis project Ga0182024, IMG submission 120480) | Permafrost microbial communities from Stordalen Mire, Sweden - P3-2 metaG (Illumina Assembly) | ecosystem: Environmental > Terrestrial > Soil > Wetlands > Permafrost | place: Sweden: Stordalen... | reverse complement strand
TCCTGGAGCTTCTCGCGGTCGAAGTCCGAGTCGGTGTTCTCGATTTCGGCTTTGATCTGGTTGATGCGGCCTTTGATCGCCGCGGCGTCACCGGCGCCGTCGACAATCGTCGTCGTGTCCTTGGCCACGACCACACGACGTGCACGGCCGAGCTGGGAGACCTGCGTGTTCTCCAGCTTCAGCCCCATCTCCTCGGTGATCACCTCGGCCTTGGTGAGGATCGCGATGTCCTCGAGCATCCGCTTGCGCCGGTCGCCGAAGCCCGGTGCCTTGACGGCCACGCCGGTGAACGTCCCGCGCAGCTTGTTCACGACGAGCGTCGCGAGCGACTCGCCCTCAACGTCCTCGGCGATGATCAAGAGCGACTTGCCGCTTTGGATGACCTGCTCGAGCACCGGCAGCACGTCGCGGACCGAGCCGATCTTCTGGTTGGCGATCAGGATGTATGGGTCCTCGAGAACCGCCTCCATGCGGTCCTGGTCGGTGACCATGTACGGCGAGATGTAGCCCTTGTCAAACTGCATTCCCTCGGTGAACTCGAGGTCCATGCCGAACGTCTGGCCCTCCTCGACGTTGACGACGCCGTCCTTGCCGACCTTCTCGATCGCGTCGGCGATCACGTCGCCGATCTCATCGTCGCCGGCGGAGATCGTCGCCACGCGGGCGATCTGGTCCTTGCCGGAGACCTCCTTGGACTGCGAGGCGATGTTCGCGACGACCTCATCGACGGCTTTCTCGATGCCGCGCTTGAGCGCCAGCGGGTTGGCGCCGGCCGCGACATTCTTCAGGCCCTGGCGAACGATCGCCTGGGCGAGCACGGTCGCGGTGGTGGTGCCGTCGCCGGCCACGTCGTTGGTGGCCGTGGCCACCTCGCGTACGAGCTGGGCGCCCTGGTTCTCGAAGACGTCCTCGACCTCGATCTCACGAGCGATCGTCACGCCGTCGTTGGTGATCGTGGGCGCGCCGAACTTCTTGTCGAGCACCACGTAGCGACCCTTCGGGCCGAGCGTGACCTTGACCGCGTTGGCGACCGCGTCGACGCCCGCCTCCAGCGCTGTGCGTGCCTCTGAGCTGTACTTCAGTTCCTTGTGAGCCATATCGTTCAGATCTCCTTATGCGACCTTGGCGAGGACGTCAGACTCGCGAAGAACGAGCAAATCCTCGCCCGTCTCCGGGTCTTTGATCTCGCTTCCGCCGTACTTGCTGTAGAAAATGTCGTCGCCCTTCTTGACGTCAAGTGGAATGCGCTTGCCGTCGTCGTCGAGCCGGCCATCGCCGACGGCGAGGACCTTGCCTTTTTCTGGCTTCTCCTTGGCTGTGTCGGGGAGAACGAGGCCACTCGCGGTGGTCTGCTCCTCCTCGATCGCCCGCACGATCAGGCGATCGCCCAGGGGCTTGAGCTTCATGTTGAAAAACCTCCATCTAGAGAATGCGAGCGAATGCGATTCGGCGGCTCGCAGCGTTCGGCTGGGGGTCGAGCCACCGATTGGCACTCTCGCGCGAGAGTGCCAATCGCTGTCTTCAATATATAGAAGATCCGGCGTTATTCAAGGCCTGCTTGGCAGTTGTGCACCGAGAGTGCCGGTCAGATGCAGCCTCGCTGGCGTCCTGCGCCCACCTACCGCACGGCTTAGCCGCGCCGCGTCCGCTCGGCCCAACTGTGCGCCGTCAGTTCTGCGCGCCGCCGAAGCCCTTCATCGCCTCGGTCATCCCGCTCGGGTTCTCGAGGATCTGCGAGAAGCGCACGACCGTGACCGTGTCGTCCATCGCGACGGCCCGCGCGTAGATCTGTTCGAGGAAGTTGATCAGCTCCTCGTGGCGGCGGAACTCGGGGTTGTCGTGCTTGATGTCACGCGGGGAGAGGTCGGCGACCTTCATCACCTCGACGTGGTCGATCACCGCCTCGAAGATGCGTTCGCGCGGCGAGTACTGGTAGCCGATCGTCACCAGCACGGCCTGGTTCTTGCGGTACTTGCCCGACTTGTCGCCGAGGCGGATCGTCGCCGTCTTGCGGCCCCGCTTCAGCTCGTCGGCAAAGATCGTCGAATAGAAATTGAGCACCTGCACGGACGGCAGGCTACCGGTCTTTGCGCTCATCCTCCAAGCACGCCAGCGCGCGCCCAACCATCTCGCGCTCGGCGGCGTGCGTGAGCGCCGTCTCAGCCTCCTCCAGCCCGATCCAGCGAGCCTCCTCGACCTCCTCGTCGTGGTCCTTGGTGTCGCCGCCCAGGTAGCGGAAGAGAAAGAAGGTCACGGTCTTGGGAATCGTCTTGCCGTCGCGTCTGTACCAGTAGCGCGCCTCCCCCAGCTCTCCCACGGGCTCGGCCTCGATGCCCGTCTCCTCGCGCACCTCGCGCTCGGCGGCCGCCAGCGGCGTCTCGCCCTGGTCGATGTGCCCCTTGGGCAACGCCAGCACGCGCGAGCCGTCGAACGCCCGCCGAGTGGGCACGATCACAACGACCTCATCGCCGCGCACGACGACGCCGCCAGCCGAGACCTCGCGGGCCTGCGCCCTGGAGCGCTTAGAAGACATACTGCTTGAGCGCCGCGGGATCGTGCACGACGAGGCGTCCGCGTCCCTGGGAGATCACGCCCGCGCGCTCGAGCACGGCGAGGAAGCGGCTGGCCGACTCGCGCGAGGAGCCCGCCAACTGCGCAAGGTCCGCCTGTGTCGCTGTGACGAGCACATCGCCGCCCGCGCCCGCGACCAGCTCCTGGTCGACGAGCTCTGAGAGCACGACGGCGACGCGGCTCTGGACGGTCTGAAAGGACTGGCGCGACAGGCGCTCGTTGGTTTCGCGCAGCCGCCTGCCGAGCGCGATCACCAGCCGCGCGGAGATCTGCGCATGCGCGGCGAGCAGCCTGCGCATGTCGGGGCCGAGCACCGCGACGACGCTCGTCGGCTCGATCGCCTCGACGGTCGCCGAGCGCAGCTCGTCCTCGAAGAGTGCCAGCTCGCCGAAGATGTCGCCGGGACCGAACCGCGCCAGAGTTATGGTGCGCCCGTCGCGGTGCGTGCGGATCGCGCGCGCGCGGCCGTCGCGGACGATGTAGCAGGTGTCGCTCGCATCGCCCTCGCGGAAGACGACCTCACCGGGCTCAAAGTGGCGCGGAACGGCGAGCTCGGCGATCTGCTCCAGGTCGCCCTGCACGAGCGTCGAGAACACGGGCACGCGCCCGAGCAGATCGACAACCTCCTCTGAGCGCATCCCCGCCATCGTCGGGCAGGAATATCACACCGGCTGGAACGGGCGACTGGAGCAGATCGCCCGCAAGGCGCCTGCCCTGCACGCGCGCGGTCGCAACATCCACGCCCACGATCGCAACATCCACGCCCACGATCGCAACATCCGGCCCGCCGAAGGTATCTTCAGTTACATGTACCGCTGCAAGCCGATGCACGCGTCCGTGGCCGCGCTGGCGGTCCTGCTGCTCGTGCCGGCGCTCGCGGCCGCCGGCACCTCGCCCACGACGAGCAACGCCACGTTCGCCCCGCGCGCGCTGCGCGTATCGCGCGAGCTGTGGGCGACGATCGACGTGTGCAAGCCCGCCGACCAGCCCAACACGGTCGGCATCCGCGGTTCGATGCCCGGCGATCGCCAGGCTCACGACACGATGTACATGAGCTTTCGCCTGCAGTACATGAGCACGACGACCAGCCGGTGGGTCGACCTGTCCAAGACCGCCCCCGCGTTCGTCGCCGTCGGCGCCGCCAAGACGGCGCGGCAGGGCGGCAGCAGCTTCGAACTGAAGCCCGTCACGGGCCAACCCGCGTTCACGATGCGCGGCGTCGTGGACTTCCAGTGGCGCCGCGGAGCCACGGTCGTGGCGTCGCTCTCGCGCCCAACGACCGCCGGGCACCAGAGCCTCGCGGGAGCCGATCCGGCGGGCTTCAGCGCCGCCACCTGCCAGATCGGCTGAGCGCGGGGCCTCTTAGAACAGGCGCGGGTCGTTGGTGATGATCCCGTCTACCCCCATCGCCGTCAGCCGCGCGATGTGCGCGGCGTCGTCGACTGTCCAGACATACAGCTCACCGCCGCCGTCGGCCACGGCGCGGACGAGGGCCCTGGTGACGACGCGCCAGTGGGCCATGATCGCGTCGAAGCGGCCCTCGACGAGCGCAGCGCGCGCGCGGCGCGGCAGCAGCACGCGGTAGCCGGTGAGTATCGCCAAGGCGGGAACGGCGGTGAGCGCGTCGGTCGTGTAGTCGCGCCGAACGCGCGGCACCGACCAGCCGAGGCGCAGCGTCGGCTCGGCCGCGCGGATCAGCGCCAGGCCGTCCGGGAACATGCCGCTGACCAGCGTGCGCGGCAGGAGGCCGGAGTCGCGCAGGGCGTCGAGCACGCGCAGCTCGTAGCCGGGGAGCTTCACGTCGACGTCGAATTCGAGCTCCGCGAAGGCCGCGCCCGAGAGGTGCTCGAGCGCCTGCTCGAACGGCAGCGCCGCGCGCGTGCGCATGTCGGCGTAGTCGTGGGCCACGAGCAGCCGACCGCCGCCGTCGGTGCGCTCGCTGAGGACGTCGAGCTCGATCATGTCGACGCCGTGACGGAGCGCCGCGTCGAAGCTCGCAAGCGTGTTTCCCGGCTCGATGTGCGCGGCGCCCTTGTGACCGACGCGGCGAGGACGCGTGAGCGAGGACTCGACCATACCCCCCACGATGGCAGAGGCGCGCGCCGAATGCCGGGGTCGAAGAGGCGGGCCGGTTCTGGCAGCGCCAGCGCCTGTGTTGGGATCCGCCCCGGCTGGCGAGCTGTCAAGAAACCGCCACCCAAAGACGCGGAGAATCGCCTGTGGATACTGTCCCAGCTCCCTAGTCCAGCCGTAGGGAATCGAGGTCGGGCGATCGGCGGGCCGCCGCGATCGCCTCGATTGCAGCCTTCGGGCCGACGTAGGGGGCGAGGACGATGAACGTGATCTGGTCGACGAGGCACGGCAGGTTGCGCAGGCGGCCGTTGGCGACATAGCCGGAGACGATTCCCCAGATCGCGCCGGTGAGAGCTTCGCTGCTCACGGCCGGACCGCGGCGGGCCTCCGGGCCCGTCGCGCTGAGCAGGGAGATGAAGTCTTCGACCGACCTCGCCATGCTGCCGACGATCCGCGGACCGACCTCGAATATGTCGATGAACGCCAGCCTGCTGAGAGCCTCGTTGGCGACGAAGCGCTCGATCAGCGTGGCCACGGCCAGGCGGACCGCCTGCGGCCAGGAGCAGGCCTTCTCCATCGCGTGCCTGACCGCGTCCAGCGCTTCGTCGGCGAATTCGTCGAGGACCGCCAGGAAGCAATCGGTCTTGCTGGCGAAGTGCTTGTGGAAGGCCTCGGTCGACACCCCGGCAAACTGCGCGATCTGAGGGTCTGTGAGCTCGGAATAGCCCGTGTCGAGGGTCAGGTGGATGACCGAGCTGAGCACGCGCGAGCGCTTGTCGGCGCCGGCGAGGAAGGCGGCCGACGTGGGAGCGACAGCTGGCGGATAGCTCAAGCCGTTGACGGTCAGCCGCGCCGCGATCGGCGAGCGGTAGGCCTCGACCCAGTCGAGCACTTCATCGGTCAGCGTGTACAGCTCCTGCTCGCGGTGGGAATGCACGCGCGTGAACGCGACGTGGCGGATGCCGCCGACGATCGCCCGGGTGGTCAGCTGTGAGAGCTCGACCTTGTCCGGCGCGGCCTGAAACCCGATCGCGACCAGGCGCTCGAACGTGCAGCCGGCGAGCGCCATCCGCGTACGCGCCTGCGGGCCGACGCCGAGGGAGTCGACGAGCACCAGCTGCGGGCCCTTGGGCGAGGCGGCGATGTCGTCGAACAACGCCTTACACGCCGCGTGGAGGCGATTGGCCCAGCCTTGCTCGCGCGCCCATGCGTCCATCGCCACCTTGCGGGCGCGCGCGACGACGATGTCGTGCGTGGCCAGGAAGCACTCTTCCTTGTTGGCGAACTGCTCGTAGAACGCCCTGCGCGAGACGCCCGCCAGCGCGATCACCTGCGCGACCGTCGTGTCCGGGTAGCCGTGCTCGTAGACCGACTCGATCATCCCGCCGTACAGGCGAGTGCGCTGGTGTCGCGCGACCTCCTCCCGCCTCATGCCGCTCGGGCCATGAGGCAGCCGGCGGTACAACGGTGAGGGTTTCCTATCTGTTCCGCCTATCCCCACGTTTCGAGACATTAGATCATCGCGGGGAGAAACGCAAGGCTACTTTTTCGAGCGGAAAGTCTACTCCTTCAGCGCCCTAAGTTCCTTATACCGGGATGTGTCGAATATTGCTGACCTTGTCTCTCTCTTCCTCAAACGTCCGACAGACAGGTAGATTCCGACTGGCCGTTGGGCGCAGTCGCTGTTGGTCAGACCGCCCGAGTCGCGCTGCGGCGGTTTCCGGCGCGGTAGGCCGCCTGGGCTCAGGCGGTCAGCGTGAGCCGGCGCGGACCGCTGTGGAAGCCGAGCTCACGTAGCGCGCCGACCATCTCCGAGGCGATCGCCGGCTCGCCGTCGATCCGCTCGAGCGCGAGCTTTCCCACGCGCCCGGCGCGCACCGCGTCGGCCAGCGCGCCCAGCGCCTCGTGCACCGGGTCCGCCTCCCGGCCGGCGCTCGCCGCGGCGCCGGAGCCGGCCCGGCCGCAGGCGTCGCCGAGCGTCACCAGGCCGCGGCCGCCGCGCTCGACATAGAGAGCCGGCTCGTCGGCGACCATCACGACGTAGGCCCCGGCGACACGGGCCGGACGGCGATCCTGTCCCGCGCGTTTGGGCCACGCAAGCGCCGCCCCGTAGGGCTGGGCCGGGTCGGCGGCGGCGATCACGAGCGTGCGCTCGCCCTCGCCGGAGGCGGAGCCTGTCCGCGCGGAGCGCAGCCGCTCGACGGCGCCGGGCAGCGCGAACTGGGCGCCGCCCATGCCCTCGATGAAATAGCCGCGGCGGCACACTCCGAGCGTCTCGAGGCTGCAGAGCGTGTCATAGAGCATCGCGAAGCCGCCCTTGATCCCCTCCGCGAGCACCTGCTCGCGCGCGAGGATGCCATAGCGCTCGAGCAGCAGCTCCGCGAGCGTCCGCCTGCGCTCGGCCTCCGGCGCGCCCGCCGCGCCGCCAATGTCCGACCGGTGGCGCGCCGACCGATCGGAGATCGGCCGGCGCGCGAAGATCGAGGCGGTCAGCGACCAGCGACCTTGGACCTGGGACTGAGCGCCGGTGCGGCGCTGGCCGATCTTCGATCGGTCGAAGCGCCGGACCGATGTTCGATGCTCGGGCCGGCCACGCGCGAGCGTCAGGCGGGGCGCGCGCAGCGGCGCCCACGCGTCGTTCGTCGCCTCGCCCGCCCAGACGAGGTCCCACAGCGCCTCGCGCAGCGCCTCCGCGGTCACGTCGAGCTCGGCGAGCAGGTCGGAGAAGAAGCACGGGCCCGCCGCCAGGCGCCCGCGCAGGAGCTCGTGCTCGGGGGAGGCCGGAGCCCTCCGAGCGCCCGCGGGCGGGCCGATCAGCGGGGCGTCGTCGCGGAAGTAGAGCGCCACGCGCCCCGAGCGCCCGAGGGGGCCCGCGCCGACCCACACGACCTCGCCGCTCGCGCACAGGTTGTCGAGCCAGGACTGCGAGTAAGCGCCCGTTCGCCGGGGCAGCACGTCGCGCTCCCAGATCTCGGCGGGCAGCGCGAGACCCTGCAGCGGCACGAGGACCTCGCGCAGGCGGTCGATCCCGGCGCCGGCGCCCGCGTGGCGGTCGACGCCCTGCCAGGAGGGCAGGAACGCCGCGAGGGAGCGCTGGTCGGCCGGCTCGATCTCCTTGCGCAGCGCGGCCAGCGATGCGCGCCGCAGGCGACGCAGGACCTCGACGTCGCACCACTCGCGGCCGCTGCCGCCGGGGCGAAGCTCGCCGCGGACGATCTTCCCGGCGCGCTCGAGCTCGCGCAGGACGGCGCTCGCATCGACGCCATAGCGCTCGCGCAGCTCCTCGGTCGTGAACGGCCCGTGCGTGCGTGCGTAGCGGGCGACGAGGACTTGCAGCGCGTCGGGCACGTCCGCCAGGAACGCCTCCGGCAGGCCGCCGGGCGGGGCGGCCGAGAGCGCGTCGCGATACAGGCCGGCCTCGTCGGCGGCAAGGAATCGCTCCTCCCCGCCGACGCGCAGGCGGATCGCGCGGCGTTCCCGCTGCAGCTCGTCCAGCAGGCCGGCGGCGTCGATGCCATCAAAGACGCGCTCTGAGACCTCATCGCGGCTCAGGTCGCCGAGGTGGCGCAGCACGTCGTGCAGCGCGTCGCGGCCCGTCGCTCGCGTCATGTCCGAGCGGTGCTGCAGGTCGTCTTCCACGCGCGCGAGCGCGCCGGCGTCGATCAGCTCGCGCAGCTCCTCCTGGCCGAGCAGCTCGCGCAGCAGGTCGCGGTCCAGCGACAGCGCGGCGGCCCTGCGCTCGGCGTTGGGCGTATCGCCCTCGTACATGTAGGTGGCGACGTAGTCGAACAGGAGCGAGGAGGCAAACGGGGAGGCGGTAGGGGTCTCGACCTCGACGAGCGACACCTCGCGGGTCTGCAAGTCACGAAGCAGGGTTTCCAGACCGGGCACGTCAAGCACATCCTTTAAACACTCTCGATACGTCTCGAGGATGATCGGGAAATCGGCGTAGCGGCGCGCGACCTCGAGCAGGTTCTGGGCCTTGAGGCGCTGCTGCCACAGGGGCGTGCGTTTGCCGGGGAAGGCGCGCGGGATCAACAGCGCGCGGGAGGCGTTCTCGCGAAAGCGCGCGCCAAACAGCGCCGAGCCGCCGAGCTCCTCGGTCACGGCGCGCTCGACGTCGTCGGGCTCGAGCAGGACGAGCTCGGTGGCCGAGGGAAGCGACTCGGCTTCCTCGGCGTCGAGGTCGGGGAGGTGGAGGACGATCCCGTCGTCCGAGGAGAGCGCGTCGGCCTCGAGGTCCAGGCGCTCGCGGATGCGCGCCGAGATGGCAAGGCCCCAGGCGGCGTGCACGCGACCGCCGTAGGGGGAGAGGATGCACAGGCGCCAGTCGCCGATCTCGTCGCGAAAGCGCTCGACGACGATCGTGCGCTCGCTCGGCAGCACGCGCGTCGCGGCCTGCTGCTCGCGCAGGTAGGCCAGCAGATTGCGCGCGGCGCGCTCGTCGAGGTCGTAGTCGCGCTCCAGCGTCGGCGCGTCCTGCTCGACGGCCCAGCGGGCGAACGCGCCGATCGCCTGGCCGAGCTCCTTCGGGCGGCCGATCGTGTCGCCCTTCCAGAACGGCACCGCGCCGGGAGCGCCGGGGGCTGGAGTGACGATCACGCGGTCGCGGCCGATCTCCTCGATCCGCCATGTCGAGGCGCCGAGCAAGAACGCCTGCCCGGGCCGGGCCTCATAGACCATCTCCTCATCCAGCTCTCCGACGCGGCGCCCGTCCGGGAGCGTGACCGCGTAGAGGCCGCGGTCGGGGATCGTGCCGGCGTTGGCGATCGCCAGCTGGCGCGATCCCTTGCGCGAGCGAATCGTCCCGGCGACGCGATCCCAGACGATGCGCGCGCGCAGCTCGCCGAACTCCTTGGACGGGTAGCGCCCGTCGAGCATGTCGAGGACATTCTCGAGCAGCTCGCGGGACAGCTCGGAGTAGGAGTAGGTGCGCCGGACGAGGGCGTGCAGCTCGTCCACCGAGACGCCGCCGGCGGGTGCCTCGCCCTCGGTGTCTCCGATCTCCGCCTCGGCCGTAACTGCATTTTTTGATGGGCCGGCTAGCGCCGGCTCGCTTGCCACGGCCATGGCGACAATCTGCTGGGCGAGCACGTCGAGGGCGTTGCGCGGGACGACGGTGGGCTCAATCAGGCCTTCGTGCATCCGCCGTGCGACGACGGCGCACTCGAGCAGATCGCCGCGGAACTTGGGAAAGATGCGCCCGGTTGAGACCTCATCGACGCCGTGGCCGGCGCGGCCGATGCGCTGCAGCCCGCGGGCGACGGACTTGGGCGACTCGATCTGCAAGACGAGGTCGACGGCTCCCATGTCGATCCCGAGCTCGAGCGAGCTCGTGGCGACGAGGCAGGGAAGCTCGCCCCCCTTCAGCAGCTCCTCGACCTTCGTGCGCTCCTCGCGTGCGAGCGACCCGTGATGGGCGCGCGCGATCCCACGCGACGCCTCCGCCGCCCCGTTGCCCTCCTGCCGCGCGACGGCCAGCTCGTTCAGCCGCAGCGCGACCCGCTCGGCGGCGCGGCGGTTGTTGACGAAGATGATCGTCGAGTTGTGCGCCTGGACGAGCCGGAGCAGCTCGGGGTAGATCGCGGGCCAGATCGAGGAGCGCGTGGACTCGCCGCCGGCGACGGGCTCGAGCGGATCGCGCTCGGGGTCGGTCGTGCTGAGCGCGGGTTCGGCCATCGACTCGACGGGCACCTCGATGCGCAGGTCGAGCTTCTTCTGGGCGCCAGCGTCGACGATCGTCACCTCCCGGTGGGGGCCGACGAGGTAGCGCCCGATCTCCGCCAGCGGGTACTGCGTTGCGCTCAGGCCGATCCGCTGCACGGCTGCCCCCGCCTGCGCCTCCAGGCGCTCGAGCGTGAGCGCGAGGTGGGCGCCCCGCTTTGAGTGGGCGACTGCGTGGATCTCATCGACGATCACCGCGTCGACCCCGGTTAGCATCTCTCGCGCGCGCGAGGTGAGGATCAGATAGAGCGACTCGGGGGTCGTGATCAGGATGTCGGGCGGGTTGCGCGCCATCGCAGCGCGCTCGCGCTGGGGCGTGTCGCCAGTGCGGATGCCGACGCTCACGTCGTTGGCGCCGATGCCGCGCAGTGGCGTGCGGAGGTTGCGCTCGATGTCGTAGGCGAGGGCCTTCAGGGGGCTGATGTATACGACGCGCGTGCCTCGTGGCGCGCCGCCCGTCTGCACACGTCCGTTGGTGGCTCGCTGGGCCGCGGCGTCCCCAGCGTGAGCCCCACCGCCGGCGCTCAACCGGTCCAGCGCCCACAAGAATGCCGCGAGCGTCTTGCCGGAGCCGGTGGGTGCCGAGAGCAGCACGTGCTCGCCCGCGGCGATCGCCGGCCACGCTTTCGCTTGGGCCGGCGTTGGACCCGCGAAGGCCTGCTCGAACCACTCACGCACGCGCGGACTGAAAGTGGAGAGGGGCACGAATCCGAGACTAGCGCCACTTCACGGTCATGCGACCCGCACGACACGTCTACAGACAGCTGTCGCTATCAGCTCGGCATGAGCCTCGTTTCGCTCGCGCCCGGTTCGCGCCCCGTGGGCCGCATAGACTCAGTTCTCGATGGATAAGGGCGTGCTGCCATCTCAACAGCTGCGTGATGCCGTCGCGAGCGAATGGATGGTCGCCGGCGATTGGCGGATTCCGCGCGAGTCGATCCAGCCGGCGAGCGTCGACCTGCGCCTCGGCGAGCATGCGTGGGCATTGCGCTGCAGCTTCCTGCCGGACAGCGAATCGACGGTCGAGGAGAAGATCGAGGATCTGGCGTTCGACAGGATCGACCTGCGCGACGGCGCGACGCTGGAGCGTGACCGCCCCTATCTCGTGCCGCTGATCGAGCAGCTTCGACTACCGGATGAGATTCGCGCCAAGACGAATCCCAAGAGCTCGACAGGGCGCCTTGACGTGTTCACGCGCGTGCTGACCGACCGCAGCCACCGTTTCGATGAGATCACTGCCGGCTATCACGGCAAGCTGTACCTGGAGATCGTCCCACGCACGTTCGCGATCCGCGTGAAGACCGGCCTCGCGCTGAACCAGGTGCGGCTTCTCTCGGGGGACGCTCGCCTGAGCGACGAGGAGCTCGTGGCGCTTCATCGGGAGTCCCCGCTGCTTTACCTCGACTCCGGTCCTCTCGGCGAGGCCGAGCTCTCGCTCGCCGATGGGCTGTTCCTCAGCCTCGACGTGTCCGGTCCGGAGGACTCGATCGTCGGCTACCGGGCGAAGAAGAACAGCCTGCCGATCGACCTCACCCGGGTCGGCGCGCTGAAGTGGCGCGACTACTGGGAGCCCGTGCATCCCGAGAAACGTGGGCGGATAGTGCTCGAGCCCGAGGTGTTCTATCTGCTGCTGTCGGCCGAGCGCGTGAGCATTCCTCCCTCCTACGCGGCGGAGATGCTCGCCTACGATCCCACCGCCGGAGAGCTTCGCACGCACTACGCCGGCTTCTTCGATCCGGGCTTCGGCTACTCACCCGATCGCACGTCCGGCGGCAGCCGGGCCGCACTGGAGGTGCGCGCGCGCGACGTGTCGTTCATGGTCGAGCATCGCCAACCCGTGTGCAAGCTCGCGTTCGAGCGGATGGCCGAGGAGCCGGACGTGCTCTACGGCGAGGACGTGGGGTCCAGCTACCAGGGTCAGGAGACCATGCTCAGCAAGCACTTCGTCGAGCAGGCCGCGGGGGTGGCGTAGCCGAGGCTCGGCGACGCGAGGTTGGTCAAACAGGCTCGGTGGAAGTTGCCTGCGCCGTTGGAAGGTGGGCGTCCAAGAGGCCCTCGACGGCCTCCGCCGGGGTCGGCTTGCCCGTGAAGGACCCCTGAGCCATCGTGCAGCCCATTGCCTGGAGCGTGGCCATCTGCTCATCCGTCTCGATTCCCGTGGCGATCACCGTCAGCGAGAGGTCCCTCCCAAAGACGAGGATGGCCTCGAGCAACCAGCCGCGGTAGTCCTCGTCCTCTGACGGGGCGAGGGAGCTCCTATCCACCTTCAGGACGTCGAGCGGCATCCGCTGCAGGTCGGAGTGGCGGGCGTACCCGCTCCCGCCGAAGTCGTCGATCGCGATTCGAACGCCGAGCCGCCTGATCTCCTCGAGCCGCTCGGCGGTCGCGGCGAGGTCGCGCATCACCGTTGTCTCGGCGATCTCGAGCGTGAGCAACGCGGGCTCTATCCCGGACTGCTGCAGCGCTCGCCGAACGTCCGTGACCAATCCGTCTCGATTCAGCTGATTGGCCGAGACCTTTACCGAGATGCCGACCCGATGGCCTGTCACGTTCCAGGCCGCAGCTCGGCTGCAGGCCTCCTCGAGCGCCCAGCGACCGATCGGCACGATCTGCCCGCTTTCCTCGGCCAGCGGCAGGAAGTCACCGGGCGGCAGGATGCCCTGCTTGGGATGCACCCAGCGGATGAGCGCCTCGAGACCCACCACCCTCCGAGTCCTCAGATCGTAGATCGGCTGGTAGAGGAGGAAGAACTGCTTTTCCTGCAGCGCGGTGTTCAGCTCATCCTCGAGCACCGCGCGACTCTCGATGACCGTGCGCATATTCGCGTTGAAGAGCGTGTAGCGGTCCTTGCCCGCGGTCTTGGCTGCGGTCAGGGCGAGCTGCGCGTCGCGCAAGAGGTCGTCGGGCGTCGCGTATCGGCCGAAGGCGACGCCGATGCTCGCGGTGGAGAAGAAGCGTGGCCCAAAATCGTCGAGCTCGATGGGCTTGTGCAGTGCCTCGATCATGCGTCGGGCCAGCGAGTCGAGCCGCACCCCACGGGCTGCTGACTCGACCAGCACTACGAACTCGTCTTCTCCGAAACGGCCTACGGTGTCCTCGGCTCGCACCACGTCTACCAGCCGTTGCGCAAAGATCCCCAGAAGCTGATCACCGGCGGCCTGCCCGAGCTTGTCGTTGAGCTGCGTGAACCAGTCGATGTCAATGAACAGTGCGCCCGCAAGCATCCCCGACTGGCGTCCAGTCCGCGCGACCATTCGCTCGGCGCGGTCCAGCGTAAGCGCGCGGTTGGGAAGCTCTGTCAGGGCGTCGTAGAGGTCCGAATGGGGCAGCTTGCGGCTCTCCGGGGCGAGCGCCCGCGCGCGACCCGTGCCAAGGACGAAAACCAGCAGGCCGAGCAGCACGCTGAGCAAGCCTCCGGCGATCAACAGCGCGAGCGCGTCCCCGTCCGAGAGCACGCTTGCTGCTGCGGGAGCCGGTCCAAAGGTCCTAACGGTCCATCCGTCGTGAAGATTAAACGTTCTGCTCCGTGCACTTGGCTGCAAGGTGCCGCTGGTGAAGACGACGTTCGAGGAGCGAGTCTTGTAGCGGAGGCGGACTGCGTACCCCGGGTGACCGGTCACGGCCTGTCCCAACACGACCCCGGGAACAAGCACCTCACGCAGCCAGCCCACGAATGCTCCTCTGCGGCCCGCGAGGGTGCTCGGGAGCACGTTCCCTATGTACACGGGCGCCTCGATACCCAACCCTTGGCCTCGCCCCGCCGAGGCCGGCGCGTAGATGCTCCGTCCCGAGTCTCGAGACGACAGCAGTCCGGGCGTCAGCGCGCAGTAGTCAAGGCCCGCGCGCGCCTGCTTGGCAGGACTCCTAGCGAGTTGGACGGCGGCGAAACAGTAGTAGGAACGCGCGCCGGCGGGAACTGGGCGCAGAGCGCGACCAACGGATAGCGTCGACCGCGATCCCAGGGGCTTCACCGCATGGCCGCTGATCCGAGCCTCGAACGCGGCGAGTTCCGGCGCTCGGACCAGCGCCACTAGGCCGAGCTTTTCGAGCTCGGGGTAACGCCGGAGCGCTTGTGCCCATTTCACCCACGTGTCGAATTCCGCGGCCGAAGCCTTCGGATGACCGGCAAAGAAGGTGCTAGCGCTGATGACGAGGTCTTCCTCGTGCTGAATGGCCAGCTTCAGCGTGGAGACGATTCCCGCCGAGGTCCGGGCGATTCCCGCCGAGGTCCGAGGGAACGCCTGGCCGGCGTTGGCGGCATCTGAGCGCGCCACGGCGTGTGCTCCGAGCACCGAGCCAGCCGTCCCCACCGCGACGCATAGCACCGCCACCGCCACCCATACGCCCTTCCGGCCCTTGGCCAGGTCCTTCACGCGCCCGAGTGTGCGTGAGCTTGGCGCCAACGTCGCTTGAGAGTTGCCGTGGGTGCTCTGCAGCTCAAGGGCGGACGGAGCTGGGCTCTGAGCAAGCTGAGACGCGCCGTGCGCCGGCCCGCCTGGGGAATCAGCAGGAGCGTTGTCAGGATCGGGGTTGTGCTGGGGGGTGTCAGTGTCTGACATGACGACCTCTTCCGCCCCCAAACAACCGTGCTGCATAGCTCCACTGGCCCGATCGAGCCTCAATGCCGAGGTCTATCTGCATCGTGTCTCCATGTCGGCAAATAGCCGAGAAAGGTTTAGTGATGCAGAACCGGCCCAAACCAGGTGCGAGGGATCGCGACACCTCATCGCCGCGCACTTCACCCGGTCCGACCTCGATCTGCTTGATTTACACGCTGGCCCTATGGTGCCGCCGGGACCACCGCGACCGGGGCATCGTGCACCGGCAACGCTCCGGTGTCGAAGACCGCCCCCGGCAGGCGCTCCACGTGCGCCGAGAGCTCGAGGAACGCGTCCGCGGTCTCGAGGAACCCGATGCGCGGTGTGCGGTAGTGCATCGGCACCAACCAGCGCGGGCGCAGCCGATCGACGATCGACTGTGCCTGGCTGGCGCCGATCGTGGGACCGTCGCCTACGGGGAGGATCAGCAGGTCGACGCGGCCGATCGCCGCGGCCTGCTCGTCGCGCAGCGCGTGCTGGCCGAAGTCGCCGAAGTGACACACGCGCAGATCCTCCAGCGTGAACACGAAGATCGTGTTGGGCCCCCGTTCCGTGCCCGCCGACTCATCGTGCTCGGACGCGACCGCCGTGACCTCGCCGATCGGCGACTCCAGCCGGCCCGCGGTCGAGCGCAGGATCACGGGGTCTCCGCCGATCGCCTCCACGCCGTTGTGGTCCATGTGCTCGTGCGTCACGAGCAGCAGATCCGCGCTGACGCCCTCGATCGGCGGGTAGTCGAATTGCATCCCGCGGCCGATGAGCGGCGAGAGATCCGCGAATGGATCGATCGCCACCGTCTCCTGGGATGTGCTCAGGCGAAACGCCGACTGGCCATACCACTCAATCTGCATGCTGCTCCTCTCTGGTGGGGACTCGGGCGATTGTGCTCACTGCCGTGCTCGGCGCCAGTCCGTTGGGCCGCCCGCCATCCTCGGCGGCCCCTGCGAGGGTTGGCGCGGTGTGGTGGTACTTGCCGCCTCGCATCAGCGATGCAGCCGCGGCTATCAGACAGGCCAAGATCGCGAACGCGAATGCCTCGTGCAGTCCACTGCGAAACGGCGCGGAGATCAGGTGCGGGAAGAACGACCGGCCGGTGAGTGTAGCCCGGTTGGCGGCTGAGAGCGAAGCGAGGACATGGGAGCCAAGCAGCTGCTGGATCGGGTTGTAGCCCAGGAACGCGGCGAACAGGATCGACACCGGCGGCAGCTGCCCGACGTGACGCGCCGTGGCAGCCGCCACGCCGTGTGCCTGCAATCCCGTGGTCATCGTGTGCGGCAGACTCGTAGCCAGTCCGAGGATCATCAGGGTGAAGAAGATCCCGATCGAGAGCACCTGCGCGGAGTTCTGGAAGGTCTGGTTCATCCCCCCTCCAGCGCCTCTGTCTCCTGGCGGCAGGCTGTTCATCACCGCCGCGCGGTTAGGTGAGGCGAACATTCCCATCGTGGCGCCGTTGAGGGCGAGCACGAGCGCGAACAGCGGGAAGGGGAAGTTTGTGGGCAGCAGGATCAGCAAGAAGAAGCTCAGCGCGGCGCCGAGCATGCCGCCCGTCGCGAACCAGCGGGCACCAAAGCGGTCGGAGAGGTACCCGGAAGTGGGACCGGCGACGAGCAGGCCGAGCGTGAGCGGCAGCATGTAGATGCCAGCCCACAGCGGCGTTTCGGTGAAGTCATAGCCGTGCTGGGGCAGCCAGATGCCTTGCAGCCAGATGATCAGCATGAACAGCAGCCCACCGCGGGCAACCGCTGAGAGGAACGTCGAGAGCGTACCGAACGTGAACGCGCGGATGCGAAACAGAGGCAGCCGGAACATCGGCTCGTGCACCCGTCGCTCGATCGCTGCGAACGCCGCCAGGGACGCCACTCCGGCGAGCAGCAGGAGAATCACCCGCGGGCTGCCCCAACCCGTGGCATGGCTGCCGTACGGTCGGATGCCGTAGGTGACCGACACCATGATCAGGATCAGTCCGAGCGCGAACGTGAGGTTGCCCCACCAGTCCACCCGCGCGCGTTTGGGCGTGCTGCGCTCCTCGAGCTTCAGATAGGCCCACACGGTGCCGAACAATCCGACCGGCACCGAGATCAAGAACACCAGCCGCCAGTCGATCGGGGCCAGGATGCCTCCGAGCACCAGCCCGACGAACATCCCGCTGACACCGACGATGTTGTTGATGCCCAGCGCCATGCCACGCTGGTTGGCTGGGAAGGCATCGGTGAGAATCGCCGCTGAGTTGGCCAGCAGGAACGCGGCGCCGACTCCCTGCACCACTCGGAACGCGATCAGGTAGATCGCCCCGGCTGGCCCCGTCATCCAGTCCACGGTCAACGCCAGCGAAGCAAGTGTGTAGACGACGAAGCCGATGTTGTACATGCGCACTCTGCCGAACATGTCCCCGAGCCGCCCAAAGCTCACGATCAGTACGCTCGTTACGACCAGGAAGCCGAGGATCATCCACAGCAGGTAGAAGCTGTTGGCCGGCACGAGCGGGTCGAGGTGAATGCCCCGGAAGATGTCGGGCATCGCGATCAGCGTGATCGAGCCGTCCAGCGTGGCCAGCAGCACCCCCAGGGTGACATTCGAAAGCGCGATCCACTTGTAGCGATCTGTGGCGGGTGGGCCACCGTTTCTCGTCGCCACCGTCGCCGTCCGACCTGTATCGAAGCTTGCGCTCACCGTTCATTATTATACAGGTAACCTGTGCAGCTTGCCTGGCCTTCCCGTTATAGTCCCTCCTGTTATGAGCTCGTCCGTCGATGTCTCTCTCGTCGCCAGCGAACTGCGCGTGGTGCTCGGCCAACTAATACGACGGCTGCGCGCCGAGCATCGCTTTTCGCTCGCGCACGGCTCCGTGCTCGGCCGCCTCGACCGCGAGGGCGCCCGAAGCACAAGCGACCTGGCCGCCGCCGAGCGGGTCCGTCCGCAATCAATGGCCCAGACCGTCAGCGAACTCGAAGCCGACGGGCTGATCAGCCGGCGCCCCGATCCCGCTGACGGACGCCGTGCCCTGCTCGAGCTCACCGACAAAGGACGTCAGGCGCTCGGAGCGGACCGCCATCAGCGCGAGGGCTGGCTGATACAGGCCATCGCTGACGGATTCAGCGAGCCAGAGCAACAGGCGCTTGCCCAAGCCGTCCCATTGCTGACGCGCCTAGCCGACTCCTGAGCCTGCGCTGCACTCATCGATCGGCGAGGTCCCCGACACCTCAGCTGGTGAGCTGCGTCAGCAGCAGCGCGCGAGCCGGGTGTTTTCTCGCCTCGTAGGCCTGCGGTACGTCAGCCGGGAACGAGGCGTAGTCACCGATCGCCAGCTCCGTGTATCGCTCGACGGTGCCAGCGATCATCTTGCCGCTGAGCACGTACAGGTGCGCCCGGGCACCGCTTCTTTTCGCCCCGACCTCGTAGGCGTGACGCGCAGCGAGGACGAGCTCGGCAACCTCGACGCTTCCGTTCGAGGAAAGGCCGTCCAGCAGCCGTTGTGGCACGCCATCGCGCCGCGTCGGCACGAGCTGCGTGGAGCGCACGATCCGGATCTCGCCGAGCTGCGTTTCTTCGAGCAGCTCACCGAGCGAGACCCGCAGCGCATCGACCAGTCTGGCGAGGGTGTCGACGGTCGGGTTCGAACGGCCGTGCTCGATGCCCGACAGCGTCGCCTTGCTCATGCCGGTCGCGCGAGCGAGCTCAGACAGCGAAAGATGTCGGGCGATCCGCATTCGGCGCAAGTTGGCCGCGAGCACATGCTTGACCGCATTGCTATTTTGATCGTCTATCATAAGGAACGGATCGTTCAGTTTAACAAACGACCAGGAGAGAGCGCCAGATGCCTCAGGTGACGTTCTATTTCGACCTTGGATCGCCTTACGCATACCTCGCTTCCGAGCGACTGGCCACCCTGCTGCCCGAGCCCGTCGAGTGGCAGCCGGTGTCGCTGGGCGCCCTGTTCAAGCTGACCGGAAGAAGCTCCTGGGCGCTCGGCGAGTACCGCCGCCGGCAGGTGGGTATGGCCGAGATCGAGCGCCGTGCCCGCAGCTACGGTCTGCCGCCGATTCATTGGCCAGACCCATGGCCCGCCCACTACCTCACGGCAATGCGCGCCGCGGCCTTCGCCTTCGCCGCGAAGCGCGGGCGGGAGTTCACGCTGCGAGCCTTCCGCGACGCGTTCCAGTGCGGCTGCGAGCTGAGTATCCCGGCCCACGTGCTCGACACTGCAGAGCGCGCTGGACTCGATCGTCACGACGTCGAGGCCGCTACCCAGGATCCAATGATCAAGCAAGCGCTGCGCGAGGCGACCGACGCCGCGTACGAGCTTGGTGTGATCGGCGTGCCAACGATCGCGGTCGATCGCGAGCTGTTCTGGGGCGATGACCGCCTCGAGGACGCTGCGGCCCACCTCAGAAGTCTGACCGTTTCGCCCTAGCGATCATCAATCGGCGTAGGGAAGGAGCATTGCGACGCCGGCCTCGCGGACCCGATCCTGCTTTTGAGAGAATTGCCTTTGGCCCGAGCTGGGCCTACCGACGGGACCCGGCGCCGGCCCGACAACGATGGCGTCAACGGGCATCCTCTCGACAGACCTGGAAAGCCGCCTGGCGGAGCGGACGCTGCAGCTCATCGACATCGCATCCGAGTCCGACGCAGAGAGAAACATCGCCGAGCATGTCCTCGATGTCCTGAGCGACGGCGGAGTCCCCGTCCGCGACGCCGGAGACACGTGTGTTCTCGCCGGCGCCACCAGCCGCTCTGACCGTCCGCTCGTGCTGCTCGCCGGCCATCTCGACACGGTCCCCGCGCAGGACAACTGGCCGGGCAAGCGGACCCGCGAGCACGTCGAGGGTCTCGGCGCGAGCGACATGAAGGGCGGCGTCGCCGTCATGCTCGAGCTCGCGCTCGCGCTCGCGCGAGCCTCGGTTGGCGTCGATGGCGGGGCCCCCGATGGCGGCTCGGTCGACGTTGGCTACGTCCTGTTCGGACGCGAGGAGCTCCCCGCCGCGCACGGCGCGCTCGGCGCGCTGCTCGCCTGCGAGCCCGGCCCGCGCGGCGCCGATCTCGCGATCATGTTGGAGCCGACCGCGAACGCCGTACAGGCGGGCTGCCTCGGCAACCTCGACGCGACTTGGACCTTCAACGGGCGCGCGGGTCACTCGGCCCGCCCCTGGCTGGCCGACAACGCGATCGACCACGCCGTCGGCGGGATCCAGGCGCTGCACGCGATCGGTCCCTCCTTGATCACGATCGACGGGCTGGCGTTCACCCAGGTCGTCTCCGCAACGACCCTCCACGCCGGTGTCGCCCGCAACGTGATTCCCGGCACGGCCACCGCAAGCGTCAACTTCCGCTACTCCCCCGACCTGGCCGCCGAGCAGGCCGAGCGAACGCTACGCGGCTGGTGTGAGCCTCACGGCGAGATCGAGGTGCTCAGCAACTCTCCCGGCGCCCTCCCGCCGCACGAGAATCCGCTGCTGGACCGGCTGGTGGCCGCCAGCGGGGGCTCGATAGAGGCCAAGCAGGCGTGGACACCCGTTGCCGAGTTCGCCGCCGTCGGGGTCGAGGCGGTCAACTTCGGCCCCGGCGATCCCGCGTTCGCGCACCGCCCCGACGAGCGAATCGCAACAGAGGCGTTGGTCCGCTGCTACCGCATCCTGGAGGCCTTCCTGTGCGCCTGAGCCCGGACGTCCCGAATCCTCGCTTATGCGCCTGAATCCCACCGTCGAGAGCGCCCCCGGCTACCCATTTCTGCGCCTGGCCGAAGCCCGGCGCGCGGCGCAAGCGCGGGGCGTCGACGTCATCGACCTGAGCTTGGGTCAGCCGACCGACCCGGCTGCCCAGGTCGTGCGCGACGCGCTCGCCCAGGCCGCCGCGACAGTGTCGCTTTGCGAGTACCCCTCGACCGAAGGACTCCCCGAGCTGCGCGACGCGATCACCGCGTGGATCGCCCGGCGTTTCGAGGTCACGGTCGATCCCGCCCGGGAGGTGCTGCCGACCCTCGGGGCGAAGGAGCCGATCGCGTTGCTCGCCCGCGTGTTCGCCCGTCCAGGCGAGGCGATAGCTGTCGGCTCCCCTTCATATCCCGTCCCCGAGCGAAGCGCCCGCGCAGCCGGCTTGCCGGTCGCTGCGCAGATCCTTTCCGGCGAGAGCTCCTGGCTGCCCGACCCCGACGCGATCCCCTGGGCGCGCGTCGCGATCGTGTGGGTCGTCACGCCCCACAACCCCACCGGCGCAGTGGCTCCGCGAGCCCTACTGGAGGAGCTGGCTGAGCGCTGCCGCCGCGGCGGCGCGATCCTGGCCGTCGACGAGACCTACTCGGAGTTCTGGTTCGACGGCGACCCGCCCGCGTCCGGACTGCAGCTCGAGGACCGCAGCGGCGTGGTCGTCTTCAACTCGCTGTCCAAGCGCTCAGGGCTTGCCGGGCTGCGCTGCGGCTTCATGGCGGGCGACCCCGACATCATCGGCCGGGTCAGGCGCCACCGCAGCGACATCGGCACGACCCCGCCCGCGATCGTGCAGCGCGCGTCGATCGCCGCCTGGGACGACGAGGATCACGTGATCTCCGCGCGCGCTCGATACGCGGAGAAGCGCGACCTCATCCTCACCGCCGCCCACCACGCTGGCCTCGAGAGCGTCGGCGGCCCCGCCGGCATCTTCCTGTGGCTGCGCGTCCCCGACGGTGACGACCAGCGTATGTTCGAACTGCTGCTTGATCGCTCTCTGCTGATGGTGCCCGGCTCGTATCTGGGCCCCGGCGGCCAGGGTCATCTGCGCGCTGCGCTTACTCCCACGCTCGAGCGGATCACGCTCGCCGCGGAGGTGCTCGGCGCCGGGGCCTCCTCGCCGCTCAGGTTCCGACGGCGCGCACGAGCTCGTTCAGCTTGGTCTTGTTGTGGCGCTCGCCCTCGGCCAGGCGCTTGATGACGAGCACGCACGGAAGCCCGAATTCGCCGCCGCCGAAGCTCCGCGGGCGAGTCGCGCCGATCGCGACGCTCCAAGCCGGGATGTGGCCCCGCGAGAGCTCCTCGCCGGTCGCGGCATCGATCACCGGAATCGTCGGGGACAGGATGACGCCGGCGCCGACGACCGCACCCCGCCCTACGCGCGCGCCTTCGATCAGCATGCAGCGACTGCCGATGAACGTGTCGCTCTCGACGATCACCGGGCTGGCCTGCAGCGGCTCCAGCACCCCGCCCACGCCGACGCCACCTGAGAGGTGCACGCGTTCGCCCACCTGGGCGCACGATCCCACCGTGGCCCACGTGTCGATGAGCGTGCCGCCGCCCACGTAGGCGCCGACGTTGACAAAACTCGGCATCAGGATCGAGCCTGGGGCGAGGTAAGAACCGAAGCGGGCGTAGGCGCCGGGGACGACTCGCACGTCCGAGCAGCTGCGCTTGGGGGGCAGGCGGTCGGCGAACATCATCGGCCCCGCCTCCGTGCGCTCCAGCGGGCAGACGCGAAACAGCATCACGATCGCCCGCTTGAGCCACTCGTGCACCGTCACCTCGCCGTCACGGCCGATCTCAGCCACGCGCACACGTCCGCGGTCCAGCAGCTCGATCGCGCTCAGCACCGTGGCCCGGACGGCTGTGTTCTCGTCGCCGAGCTCCTCGCGGGACTCCCACAGCTCGTCGATCTTGGCCCTGAGCGAGTCGAGACCGCCGAAGTCCGCGACGGTGGCCATGGTCGCCATCTCAGCTGACCTGCGCCGGCGTCCGGTCGGCCGATCCGTTCGGCGGCGTCGGCGTCGGGGCGGCCGATTCGTTGCGCTGCGCCCGCGCCGGAGCTCTCGGCTCAGGCGCCCGCTCCCCGGCCGGGGCAAAGACGTCGGGCTCGAACTGAAGCGTCGCGAAGTAGTCGCGCCGGACCTCCTCCGCGCGGCGGATCAGATCGACGCTGCCGTCGACGCGCAGCAAGAGCTCCTGAGGACGCAGGCGGCCGTTGTAGTTGAAGCCCATCGCGAGGCTGTGCGCGCCCGTGTCGTGGATCAGCAGAAGGTCGCCCTCGAGGAGCCGCGGGAGCGGGCGCTGGATCGCGAACTTGTCGTTGTTCTCGCACAGCGACCCCACTACGTCGATGCGCTCGAGCGGCCGCTTGCCGCGGTCGCCGTGCAGCGATACATGGTGGTAGGCGTCCGGATAGAGCGCCGGGCGCATCAGCGCAGCGATCCCGGCGTCCACGCCGGCGTACTCGCGCCACTTGCTCATCCGGTTAATGACGCGCGTGACGAGGACCCCGTGCGGACCGGTGATGAAGCGTCCGGCCTCGAGCAGGAGCTTGGGCCGGCGGCCGCTGCGCGCGGCGTGCGCGTCGAGGAGCTGGCGAGCGCCGATCCCAAGGGCCTCGACGTCGAGGCTTTGATCATTTGGACGGTAGGGGATCCCCAGCCCGCCGCCCGCGTTGATGAACTCGAGCGCGATCCCGAGCGAGCGGTTCAGCTGCTCCTCGATCTCCAGCAACATCGCGATCGTCGCCAGCAGCGGCTGGACCGTCAGGACGTTGGAGGCGATCATCGCGTGCAGTCCGAAGCGTGCGGCGCCGAGCTCGCGCGCCTGGGCGAATGCGACCTCGAGCTGGTCGCGGCGCAAACCGAACTTCGCCTCGAGTGGCGAGCCGATGAGACTGTCGCCGACACGCTCCGGGCCGGGGTTGAAGCGAAACGAGACGACCTCCGGTGCGTGCGGGAGCTTGGCGATGAGGGAGACGTCGTCGACGTTGACGATCGCCTCCAGCGCGAGCGCCGCCGCGAACTCCTCACGGGTCGTGTTGTTGGAGGTGAAGAACACCTCCTCTGCGCGCGCCCCGCAGTCCTCGGCGAGCTCCAGCTCGGCGATCGAGCTGCACTCCATGCCCAGGCCCCGCTCGCGCAGGATGCGCAGGATCGTGGGGTTGGGCAGCGCCTTGACCGCGTAGTACTCGTCGAAGCACACCCCCGCGAAGGCGGCCAGCAGGCTGTCGGCGCCCGCCACTATCCCGTGCTCGTCATAGATCTGAAACGGCGTCCCGAAGTGCTCGGCGATCGCGGGGAGATCCGGCTCCAGGCGCCGCTTGAAGTCCTGGCTCATCGGCATGTGATCGAACCGCCGAGCCTTGCTCACCTGGTGCGGTGCGCCGTGATGATCGCGCGGGTTCGCAGCCCCGACAGCGGGCGCCTGTATGTGATCGCGGCCGTGGAGATCCGCGTGAAGCCAGCGCGCTTGAGTTCGGCCGCGATCCACCGGTCTGAGAGCCAGTAGAAGCCGGGGACGTTCGAGGACTGCTGTACGGGGGCGTCCGTTTTGGGGGAGTCGTTTGAGATCACGATCGTCCCGCTCGGCGCCTTCAACCAGCTGTGCAGCAGGCACAGCGCGACGTGGGCCCCGTCCTGGCCGTCGTGCAGGTGGCCGAGCAGGCCGTCCGCGTAGACGACGTCCCAGTAGTCCGGCTCGGTGTCCCAGGTGTAGAGGTTGTGGCAGATCGCCGGCACCCCCGCCTGACGCGCGAGCTCGACGGCCTGCTCGAGCGCGTCCACGGCGAGCACGGGATAGCCTTCGCGGCCGAGCACGCGCTCCACGAACGCGTTGCCCGAGCCGAGGCTGAGCAGCAGGTTCTTGCGGTCCCGGTTCAGCGCGTTGCGCAGGTGCTCGAGGATCCACCAGCGGTAGGTCGGCGAGCAGATCGACGGGGTCGTGGAGTCTCCCCTGGCGATCCCGTGCTCCCATTCGTCGAACAGGCTCAGCTCCTCGCTCCCGGTCAGGTAGAACGAGCGCAGGTCGTTCTCGAGGGCGTTGGGGTCCGCCATCGAGGTCTCATAGCTCGAGGTCGCATCGACCGTCGCCATCACCCACTCGCCTCCGGCGCGCGCACGAGTCCGAGACTCGTGAGGCCGCTGCAGAGCAGCGACCGCATGATCCGCCCCACCGCCGGATCGGTCTCCGTGTCGAGGTACCACGCGCCGATTCGGGCGAGGAAGCGCACGAGCCGCAGGACGTCGAGGCTCTTGACGGCGCGGTCGAGCAGCGGGAGCAGCTGGGACTGCGCGACGATCGAGCGGTAGTGCTCGTCGTCGGCCAGCGGCAGCGGGCCGCCGTCGTTGGCCGGATCCCACGCCTTCATCCACGCCCGCGCCAGCGTCCACCCGGCGTTCGCGCCGCTGTCGAGCACGCGCTCGGGGGTGATCTCCAGGGGCTCGTGGATCGGGTGGTCGAGGCACATCCCCATGAGCACCATCGCGGCGAGGTCCTGCGCCGCGCACGAGGGGCGCTCCTCGATCGCCAGCGCGCATAGCTCCTCGTGCTGCATGAGCATGTCCAGCAGGTCGTCGATCAGCAGCGTGCTCTCTCCTCCCGGGCCGACGTCGCGGTCGGTGAGGACCTCGGCGTGCAGCACCGCCGTCGGGTAGAGCCTGGCGCCCGGAGCCAGCCCGCGCAGGATCTCGTCGAGGTTGTCGCGGCGTTCCTCGCTCGTGAGCCGGATCAGGGTCACGTCGGTCATCTCCGTCATCAGCGACCGCCAGATCGTCAGCGCGCGCAGGTCCCGCGTAGGGAAGCCGTCCCGGCCGATCAGCGGCAGGGGCGGGCGCTCCACCGAGTCGGTCTCGAACTCCAATGGCCCGCGTGGCGTCCCGCTGATGACGCCCTGGGCGAGCGCCAGCCGCACCAGGGGCTCGATCCGCGGGGTGTACTGCGAGTCGAAGATCGTCCGCTCGAAGCGGACGCCGAGCCGCGCGAGGGTCTCGTTCTGTCCGCTCACCGCCCAGTCGCGCACGGTCTGCCACAGGTCGCGGACCTCCGCGTCGCCGCTTGCGAGGTGCGCGAGCAGCGAGTCGGCGAGGTCGCCGTCCTCGTGCGGCTCGTGCGGCTCGTGCGGCCGGTGCGAGTGCAGCATGTGCAGGCGACCGACGAATCGGTCGCTCTTCTCGCCCGCCGTGGCGGGGTCCACCTCCGCTGCGTAGGTGAGATAGCCGGCCATCGCCTCACCCATGTCGCGTCCGGCGTCGGCGATCTGCGTCTGTCGCGCAACGTGAGCTCCGGCGACCTCGAGCGCGCTGGCCAGCGCGTGCCCGAGCGCGATGTTGCGCAGGTAGCCCGCGTGCAGCGCGGTGGTGGGGCTGGGATCGCAGAAGTCCACGATGTAGGGGGCGTCCTTCAGCAGGTCGCTCATCGCCGGAGGCAGTCGCCGGCCCACGGGGCGGGCAGCGAGCTCGGTCGTGCGCGCCTCGCCGCGTGAGACCGCGGGCGCCTCGGACAACAGGTCGAGGGGGGCGCCGAAAGAGGTGATTTCGGTGGCCATAACGGTTCGGGTGAAGCTAATGCGAGCGGCGAAGATGTCAAACGGCGGCCTAGCGCTGAGCGCCGCTCGAGCGCGGAAAGCGCCAAAACTCGGGCGTCGCTGCAGGCGCCGCCTCTCCGCCAAATCGAGCGGATCGTTTCCGACATCGCGCACCTCCTCACGCGCCTTCTCTCGCGACCGCTGCCCCGCCAAATGGACGCGGAGACAGAGACATCTCGCCAGTGCGCGCGCCCGCGCGCACTGGCATGGCCGCCGACCGCCGCGCAGATGTCGAGATCGGGCGCCGCGGCGCGTACCCTCGGCCACACGATGGACGCCAAGCTCGACCTCGACGTTGGGATGGTCGAATCGTGCCGGCAGGCCGCCGCGCAGATCGCGGACCGGATCGCCGCGGAAACGGCTGGAAAGACCACCGTGTCGGTCGAGCGGACCGTCGCCCGCTTCCTCGGCGTGGACGGGATCAACGAGCTGGAGATCCCGCTGCCGAACGTGCTCGTCGACCACGTGCACGACCACGACGGCCTGGGCAGGGGAGTCGCCTTCTGGCTGGGCAACGCGATGCTCGAGACGGGGCGCTGCCCGCAGGAGATCGCCGAGGCGGTCAATGCGGGCGAGCTCGACCTGTGCGAGCAGCCGCAGGGTGAGGCGATCGAGATCCGCGAGCTCATCGCGCGCGAGTGCGAGCGGCGCATGGGCGAGGTCTCGAGACGGATGGATGACCGCCGGGCGCTTCGCGAGCGGCTGGGGGGAACCCCACCGCTGCGCTACATGCTGAGCGGGACAGGCAACGTGTATGAGGACGTCGTCCACTCGATCGCGGTCGCCGAGACCGGTGGGGATGTGGTGTCGGTGACCCGCTCCACCGCGCAGAGCCTGCTCGAGTACGTGCCCTACGGACCGACGACCGAGGGCTACGGCGGGACGTTCGCCACGCAGGAGAACTTCCGCATCATGCGCGAGGCGCTCGATCAGTGGTGTGAGCACAACGGGCGTTACGTGCGGCTGTCGAGCTTCTGCTCGGGGCTGTGCATGAGCGAGTTCGCGACGATCGGAGCGATGGAGGGCCTGGACAACATGGTCAACGACGCCCTCTACGGGATCCTCTACCGCGACATCAACATGCTGCGCACGCTGATCGACCAGCGCGTCTCGCGGATGATCAACGGCTACTTCGGGATCGTCATCAACACGGGCGAGGACAACTACCTGCGCACGGCCGACGCGCTGGAGGCCGCCCCGTCGGTGACGGCGTCGCAGTTCGTCAACCACCGTCTCGCGCTCGACTGCGGCATGGGCGAGGAGCAGATCGCGCTCGGCGACGCGTTCGAGATCGACCCGCCGACGAGGAACGGCCTGCTTTACGAGTGGGCCCAGGCGCAGCTCACGCGCGAGCTGTTCCCCAACTGCCCGGTGAAGTACATGCCCCCGACGAGGCACATGGACGGCAACCTCTTTCGCACCCACGCCTGCGACACGCTCTTCAACCTGATCACGATCGCAACCGGGCAGGGGATCCAGACGGCCGGGGTGCCGACCGAGGGGGTCCACACCCCGCACCTGTACGACCGCGTGGTCGGTCTGGAGTGCGTGGACTACGTCTTCAACTACGCGCGCGACATCGGCGATGAGATCCAGTTCAGGCCCGGGGGTGTCATCCAAACGCGCGCGCGCGAGGTCCTGCGTCAGGCACACGAGCTGCTCGAGCGGATCGCCGACGTGGGGATGTTCCGGGCAATCGAAGACGGCAGCTTCGGCGACGTGCGCCGGCGCATCGACGAGGGCCGCGGGATGGACGGGATCGTCGCGACCGAGGAGGGGTACTTCAACCCGACCGTCGAGCTGATGCAGGGGGCTCGCGTTGCCTAGCCAGATGCCCGAGGTGGACCTGACGAGGGTCAAGCCCTACGGCGACCACCTCCAGGACGGGCTCGTGCAGCTCAGCTTCACCCTGCCCGTCCCCGAGGGGCAGGCCGCGCGCAAGACCGCGCTCGAGCTCGCCGGCAAGCTCGGCCTGGATCGCCCCGAGGTCGTCCATCACCAGCGCCTGCTCGACGGCTACACGCACTTCATCATCTATGGGCATTGCTGCAGCGCCGCCGACTACACCGCCCAGCAGGTCGACGAGCTCGACCCGGGCTACATGAGCGAAGACGAGATCGAGGCCTACGCCGAAGAGCACATCGGGCGCCCGATCGTCGTCGTCGGCGCCTGCACCGGCTCGGACACCCATAGCGTGGGCATCGACGCGATGCTCGACCTCAAGGGCTTTCACGGCGACCGCGGTCTTGAAGGCTACCGGGCGTTTGACGCGCACAACCTCGGCAGCCAGGTCCCCAACGGCGCGCTGGTGGCCAAGGCGATCGAGCTGGATGCGGACGCGATCCTCGTCTCCCAGACGGTCACCCAGCAGGATCTGCACATCGACAACCTGACCGAGCTGGTGGAGATCGTCGAGGCCGAGGGCCGTCGCCGGCGGACGATCCTCGCGTGCGGCGGCTCGCGTGTCTCCAACGAGCTGGCCAAGGAGCTCGGCTTCGACGCGGGGTTCTCGCGGGGCACATACCCGCACCACCTCGCGACGTTCCTCGTGCGCGAGCTGGCGGCGCGGCTGGAGCGGGATCTAATGAGGTCGGCATGACCGTGGCCGGCTCTACCCCACCCGATGACGCCCCGGTTCTGGTGGCGAAGGTGTCGGCGAACGGTGAGCAGCCGTCGCAGGGCGACGCGGTTGGCGCGGATGAACGGCGAGCGAAGATGGAGCGGCTGCGCGCCGAGGGGCGGGACCCCTATCCATACCTGAAGACCGACGTCCCGCGGACGTGGATCGCGGAGATCCAGGAAGCGCATGATCCGGCGGAGCTGGAGCCCGGAGAGCACTTCGAGTTGAGCTACCGCGTTTGCGGACGGCTGATTTCGCGCCGCGGACACGCGAAGACGACGTTCTTCGACGTGCGCGACCAGTCGGGCTCGATGCAGGTCGTGGCGCGCCGGGAGGCGATGGGCGAGGAGGCCTACCAGCACATGCTCGATCTCGACATCGGGGACATCGTCAGCGTGGAGGGCGGCGTGTACGTGACCCAGCGCAGACAGCTCGCGCTCGGGGTGAACGAGTGCACGTTGCTGGCCAAGGCGCTGCGCCCGCCGCCGGACCGCCATCACGGCATCGAGGATCTAGGCACGCGCTACCGCTACCGCGAGCTCGACCTTATGGCGAACGAAAAGACGCGGGAGATGTTCTTCAAACGGACGAAGATGATCGAGGCGATCCACGAGGTCCTGCGCGAGAAAGGCTTCACCCAGGTCGAGACGCCGATGCTGCAGACGCTCGCCGGCGGCGCCTCCTCGCGCCCGTTCACGACGCACCACAACGCGCTGGACATCGACCTCTACCTGCGGATCTCGGTCGAGCTGTTCCTGAACCGCTGCATCGTCGGCGGCCTGGAGAACGTCTACGACCTCGGCCGAGCCTTTCGCAATGAGGGGATCTCCCATCGTCATAGCCCGGAATTCACGATCCTCGAGTGCATGATGAGCTACGCCGACTACCTTGACATCGCGGTGTGGTGCGAAGAGCTCGCCGAGCAGGTCGCGCTGCGCACGCTGGGCACGACCAAGATCGAGCAGCACGACGGCCAGGTGATCGACCTCGCCAAACCGTGGAAGCGCATCACGCTGCGCGACGCGATCAAACAGGCCGTTGGGATCGACTATCTGGAGGCGTCCAACGAGGAGCTCATCGAGATTCTCGACGAACCAGTGGAGCCGGGACAGACGTGGGCCAAGCTGGCAGAAGCCGTCTACACCAAGTACGTCGAGCCGACCCTTCTGCAGCCGACCCATGTCTTTGACTTCCCGCTCGACCTCTTCCCGATCTGCAAGCGCCACTCGCAGGATCCGCGCCTGGCCGAGCACTTCGACACCGTGATCCGGGGGATGGAGGTCCTCTCGGGCGATACGGAGCTCAACGACCCTCTGGACCAGTGGGACCGCTTCGTCAAACAACGCCAGCAGCGTCCTGGCGACGACGCCGACCAGCCACACCCCTGCGACGAGGGGTATGTGCGCGCGCTGGAATACGGGATGGCGCCCACGACTGGCGGAGGGCTCGGGGTGGACCGGCTGCTGATGGTCTTGTCCGGGGTTGAGTCGATCCGGGAGGTCGTGCCGTTTCCGACGTTGCGGGAGTCTCGCTGAGCCACCCGCTACCACGAAGGGGCCCGCCGCGTTGCACGGCGGGCCCCTTCGTTTGAGAGATATCCGCTTCGCCTACTTCGAATTGAGCTTCGGCTACTTCGCTTCGACCACCTGCCCTCGGTGTTCCGGTCCGACGGCTTCCGTGGAGTAGGTACCCGAGATTTCAACCGGCACGAAGCCCGATTTGAGCGACGATCCGGTCGCTTCCTGGCTGGACTTGTTGAAGACCACCTTCTGGGTCGTGCTTTCAAGTGCACCACCCAGCGAGCCTGTGACTTCGTGGGTGCCAGACAGCGGGCAGCCGAAGCCACTGTACGACACTTCGATTGAAACGCCTTCGATCACGAGATACGGTTTCGAGTTCTCGAACACCGTGTGCAGCGACCACGGCAGTTTCTTTGGTTCGTTCTTCGTCAGCGTGCAATTGTGGCCGCTGGCGCTGCATTCGTAGAGCGGCAAAGACGTCACTTCTCCCTTGCCTAGACCGCCGCTGTTGAAGATACTCGCAACATAGTATGAGTGTTCGCACTTCGTGCTCACTCCAGCTGCCGTCATCGTGCTTGGTTCAGCCACACCTGCGTAACTTTCCGTGCCGGTCAGTTCACTTCCTCCGACGTACCACTTGGGCGTGGTGCCGGCCGAAGCGGACCCGACCGCGAGCGCCACCAGACCAAGCGCCGCGGGGACAAGAAAGAGCAAGAGCCTCTTCTTAGTTCTCATCAATTCATCTCCTCGTGTTAAATTTGCGGGCAGCTATTCGTGTGCTCTCGCCTGTTCGGCGCCCGTCTGTTCCAGCGTGCCATTGAAGATCGCTGTGTTGTGTCCCGCCATCGCCGGTATACCGAGCACAGAGTCGAGTATCGGATCAACTAGGAACGAGAAGATCCCGCCGCAGCCCGTCGCTCCGGGTGCCGCGAAGGAATTGTCTACGAGCGTGTTATTTGAAATGACCAGGATGCCACCTTCTGCCCTAGACGAGATAGTCCCCAATTTACCTTTGATCGGTTCGTTTGGCTTGGGCGGATTGGTGGTTCCCGTCGTGAGATCGAGGGTGATCGGGTTGGAGTTAGAGCCGATATAGCATTTGCTGCCCAAGAACAGGTTTTCCAACTTAATCTTGACTGGCAAGGAGAGTGCCGTGCCCTGTTCAATCTCGAGGAACACCTCGTTCAGGCCAATCGAGCTGGCGGGAGCCGCCAGTTCGGTCGTCGCCTTGACTTCCGTGAGTCCTTTGCTGAAGAATTGGTTGCAGAGGGAACTCAGGAACCCTGGCAGGGCTTTGCAGAGCGTCCCAAGCAATCCTCCGGGAACGACTTGCGGAGTGGGCGGAAAAGTGTTTCCGCCGGCGGCACCCACAAATGTTAGAGCACCAGTTTCTTCGTTTTCGATGAAGCCTCCCTGTAGGATCTGTGTGTTTTTGATCGGAACGGCCTCGTTGCCGATCTTGATTTCGCCGCTTTCCACCCGTGAAGCGATGCATCCGCTTAGTTCGGGATTGCTCGTGGGACATTCGGCGAATGCGGCGTATTCGCCTTTCGGCGCGGCCACGGCCGATGAAGCACCCAGGGCCGCTAGCAAAGCTGTCAGCGCCATCGCTGCAAACAGCGTATTCCTGCAGACGCTCACCGAGCGTCCAAGACGATTGTTCATGACAAGCTCACTTTCCGTATAGCCAGTGACAACTGCGAAGGCAGCGTAGCCTCTGCCCTTGGATTCGCGCAAGCCGTGTTTCCTACTTTCGGCGCCATTCTGGCTAGCCGTATTTGGCGTCGAAGCCAGCTTGCTATTTCTTTTTGACCTTGCCGTTCTTCCCCGTCCCATACCTCTTGCGAGCCTGCCGTTCACAGCCTCCGCGCTGCTTCCTGGATTTTTTCCGGCACGCCTTCAGGGCTTTGGCGAGCTTCTGTGCGTTCGTCAGGTGCGTCGTCTTCGTCCCCAGCACCGCTCTACTGGCGCTCGATTCGCTTGGAAAGGCGATCGCGAGGGTAGTCAGCAGCTGCGGCGTCGAGGGCTGGCCCAAGGGGCTCGCGGCCGAGCCGGGGGCGGTCGTGAACGCTCCTTCGCCTTCTTCAGGACTCTCGGCGCTCCCGTTGATGTTGGTGGCGATGAGCGTGAAGTGATAGACGGTCCCGGGGCTCAGCGAGCTTAGGTTCAGCGCCAGGGGCAGCACCGAGGCCGTGTCGCCGGACCCCACGCTCTGCAGGGCGCCCTGAGTGGCGCCGAGCTGCAGTTCATAGCGTGTGGGCAGTCCTTCGGAGTTCAGCGTCGCGGTGATCGTCGCTGAGCTCTGGGTGACAGCCGACACGGAGAGGCCGCTGAGGAGCGGCAGCGGTCCGCTGGTCATTAACGTCCGGTCATTGCCATCGATGGTCTGTGGCGTGTTGGCTTTGTTGTTGTTCATCGCGACGATCCGGAAGTGGTAGATCGTGTCGCGCTGGAGCCCCGTCAGGCTCGCTGTCGTGGCGATTTGGCTTTCACCCTGGCCGGCATCCCGGGTGGGCGTCGTCGAGCCGTAGCTTGAGGTGGGCCCGTATTCGAAGAAGTAGGTGGTGTCGGAGTTCAGGCCTACGCTTCCGGGATTGACGCTCGCTGAGATCGTCGCGCTGCTGGGGGTGATCGAGGACGCTTGGCCAGTGACGACAAACGGCGGGTTGGGCAGCGTGAGGAAGTTGTGATCTTCTCCTTCGCTCGGACCACTGCCGTTTTCGGCCACGACCCTGTAGTGGTAGACAGTGTTTGGGGCCAGGTTTGTGAGGTTCCCGGTCGCCCTTTCGCCGGAGGAGCCCGAGCCGAGCGCTTCTGGTTCGCAGGGCACTTCTTTGGCCGATTCATAGCGGTTTTCTTCAAAGCTCTTTTCATTCACGTACTGAAAGCTCTTGCACGTAGTTTCCTGGGCCTCGGGGTTGATGAGCGCCGAGAGCGAGGCCGAAGTGTCGGAGATGTGCGGGGCCGACTCTTCTTCGATTGCCGCCAGCACTGGCAGGGCTTCGAAGGTCTGGGGCGAGCCCGCGGTTTCTCCCGTTGCGTTCGTCGCGACCAGGCAGAAGGTGTAGGTGGTGTGCGGAGTAAGGCCCGTGATGGTGGCGGACACCTTGATCGCCTTGACCGAGCCTTCGGCTACCAGTTCGGTCGTGTTGCCTTCGCAGCTTCCTCCGCTCGAGTATGCAAAGTGGTAGCCGGCCTTGGCCTTCTTGTTGGGGTTCAGCACGCCGTTTAGGATCGCCGTCGTGCCCGTGACTTCGCTCGCGGGCTCGGTGAGCGGCGCTTCAGGGGCCGCAGCGAAGGCCACGCTTGTGGAGCTCATTGCGATTGCTGCAACAAGCAGCGTCGCGAGGCTCATCGTTGACAGTCTTCTGATTCTCATCAGGTCTCCCTTCCTCTAGCGGCGCGCAAGGGCTCTGGCCTTGCGCGCCTTCTTGGCCTTCCTGGCCTTCTTTGCCTTCTTGGTCTTCTTCTTTGCCTTCGGACAGCCTGTGACCTTGATCGTCGTGGTCTGTTTGATCACCGCGCCGTTCTGGCCTGTGATCTTGGTTGGCATCTGAAGCTTCCCGGTGCAGAGGTTCGCGTTAGCGGCAAGCGCTGAGAACTTGCCCTCGGGCAAATAGAGCTCAAACGAGCTCACCGGGACGTCGGGGATGCTCGCGAAGGTGGAGCTCGTGACTCCTTTTTTGATGGCGGTCAGCCCCGTGAGGTTGACCCTCACGCCATCGCCCTGGAGGATCACGACGAGGTTGGGGAACGATTCGGCGGCGTGGGAGACAAGGTATGCGGGACCGGTGAGCGTCACGGGCAGGACTGCAGTGGAGGCCTTGGCGATGCCGACAATCGATTCCGGCGGGCACTTTGCGGGATTCGATTCAAAGAGTGCAACGGGGCATGCCTTCTGTAGCGTCGTCAAACGCGAGGGCAGCTGCTTCGGCAGATCGACCTTGACCGAGCGGATGTTGGCCTGCCCACTCGAGGGATAGGAGACCTTCACGTCGAGGCTCGCGCCGTTGGCTTTGCTCGTTTTGGCCTGAGTCGTCGCGGTGAAGGAGGGTTTGAAGGGAAGGCTTGCACAACCGCCCACCGCGAAAGGTGTTGAGACGCCAGCCCTCGCGCCCTGAGCGGCGGCGATCGTGCCTGTGATCTTCTGCCCTTCGCAGTTGGTTGGGTTGAGCATGAAGCCCGGGCGATCGATCATGACGTTTATCGTCTGCAGGCGGAAGGGGACGCCGTCCTTGATCTGGGGTATGAGGCCGCTCGTGACGGTCACGGCGCTTGAGTTGGGGTCGATGTTGATCGCAGCTCGGACAACTTCATCGCCCAGGTTGAAGGGACCTGCCTGCGCGGGAACGACGATCGAGAGGCCGAAGGGAGCCCCGTCGTAGGGGCCGCTGATGTAGACGTTGCCGGAGAGCCAGTAGGGGTGGGAGCCTGAGCCTGCGGCGACCGTCGTCGTCCCGATCTTGGAAGCTTCAGGGCAGTTCCCCGCGCTCGCCTGGGGTTCCTCGCAGAGCGGGACCTGGGAGATCATGCCCACTAGGCCCGGCGGCAAGGTCGTGCTGATGCCAGAGAAGTCCTGTTCTCCGTCATGCCTCGTGAGCGTCAGCGTGAAGGGACTCGACGCCGCCGCGTTCGAGCGGATCGTGCCCGCTTCGAAGGAGGGGGCGAAGGGCATGGGATTCGCGCAGCCGGCGACTTCGAAGGAAGAGAAGGGTGTCGCGTCTGGAGTTTCCGGCGTGCTCCAGGGCACGAGATCCGAGATTGTTGTGAAGGCGCCGCAGCTCTGTGGGTTTGACAGCGGGGCGCGCGGTCCCCCGTCGAGGCGGAGCTTCAGCTCGCTGAACGGCAGTTGCGGGTTTTCGCTGAACGTAGTCGTCAACTGCCCCGTGGTCGGGTTGACGGAAACTCTTCCCTCAAGCTTGACGACCACACCTGAGCCTTCGACTTCTAGGTAAAGCCTGAAGAGGTTGCCTCCCCACGCATCGGATTCGGTGCATGACGGCTGCCCCTCCCCACCGCATAGCGGCTGGGCAACGTACACATGGCCCTTCAACGGGCTCACGAGCAGTGGCGTCGTGATTTCGACCGTGCCGATTTGCGACGCGAGCGGGCAATGGCCCCGGGCGACGTGCGCCAAGCCGTCGGCGCCCATTTCCATCGCTTCCGGATCGGTAGGATCGAGTGGCTGTTCGCCGGTCGGTGTCCAGCCGTGCGTGATGTTGATCCCTTCCGGCCCAGTCTGATCGCACGCGACAAGCCCATCGGCCGCCCCAGGAGAAATCGCGACACCTTCGGGCAGCCTGACTTCCGCGTCCTTCAAGTCCGGCGTAGCCAGCGCAGGCGCTAAGTTCGGCGCCTGCGGGACATTCAGGTCAACCTCGTAGCCAGAGGGGGTATCGGCCCGCCTTTCTTCAGGTGCCACTGCGATAGCGGGGTTGAACTGCAGCACGTTGCAGCCGCTCACGCCTTGCATTGGGCTCGCTTCATACATGCTCGCTTCCTTCGACACCCATAGCCGGGGGTTTACCCAGGAGTCCATTTCTAGCTTGGCACTCAACGGACCTGTCCCACAGGCTGTCGGGTTGGTGAAGAACGCCGCCGGTAAACTCGATCCGCCATTCAATGCCGCGGGATCGCCGAACAGAGTGAGTGTAGTCCCAGTGATCTTGGCCTGCGTCGCACGAGGTAACTCAGGCACCGAGACGCGCAGCATGTAGCCCGAGGCGCTGGGTACGACCTGCGCACGGAGGAGGACGACCGTTTCGAGCACTTCGAACCCAAACTCGGCCGGATAACCAGCTTCCGGCACCACGTTAAAGACGTCCAAGAGACGCGTATGCGCTTCTTCGTCGATCGCTATTGTCCCCACTTGGCTGTCCGCGGGACAGCGGGTCGGGTCCTGTTCTGAGCCCAACAAACCGGACTCCGGGCACTGTCCCGCCGCCAGCGGGTCACCGACGAAACCCAGCGGAAGATCGACAATCTCTGTCTTTGGTTCCTGCACGGCAACGAAGCGTTCGTTCGTATTTGGCTTCTCCAGCTCGGTTGTATAATCAATGGTCGTCGCCAGCATCGCCGGGTGATCGCCCGCTTGCGCATCGGCCGTGCCATCCGGAGCGTAGACGCCGACGCTGAAGTCTTGAGCGCCAAACGACGGCACTGTCCCATTCAAGGTATTCGCCACCGTCGACGGTGGCGAGGTCGCCGTAGATTTGGCTCCACCGCCTTCCACTTCGGCGTGGTTGACCAAGAGGGGAACGGTGCTTTTGTTGGTCGCGAGCACGTTGATCGCGATTGCGATCACACCGCCCGGGGGAACTGGGTTGCTGTACGTACACTGGAGTGATGACCCGAGTTCTTCGGCTGTTGGGCATTGCACGGGCTGGCCTTCTCCCACTCCCCGTTCGTGCTCTTCGGCGGGAAACACTTCCTTTGGCACGAGACCCGAGGGCAGGGTGTCCTTTACGATGATCGTCCCCGCGGAGGGCTTCGTACCGGTATTGGTGGCCGTAATCAGGTAGATATCGCATTCGCCTTGTTCTTCACAACCATTGTTGTCATCTGCCGAGAAGTTCGTCGGACGGGCTACCGACTTGATGGCCCATGCCGGACCAGCCGTCGCCGCAAGCGGCGAGGATGCCGCTACCACCATCACCACAGCTATTGCCAAAGCCAACGAAACCGCGAACGCCGCGATTCCTCCGGAGCGTTTGCTTGCTCTCATGCGAGCCTGCTCCTAACGTTTATGGCCACGCCAGCTTTTGAAGGCGAATCGTGCGACGAACTTACTTCGGCCATGGCCAGCCTCATAGCGCCAGCTCCACGCCGTCGGGCAGCCACACTAGACGAAGAGCAACCACGTCAACGCCTACGTCGGGCGAGAGATCGGCCCTCGGCCGGAAGACGTTGACGAGGCCGGTTGGCACGATCACTTGCCCCTCCCTGTTGCCTTCCTAGCCTTATGTGTAGGTCCGGGTCCGTATTTCTTTCGCGCTTGCGCGTCGCACATCGGTCGCTGTTTCTTGGGCCTACGCTTGCAGGCGTTCAAAGCCATTGCCAGCTTCTCTGCTCTGGTCACCGGTTTGGACTTGGGTTTACCCACCGTGCCGGGGACCGCCGACGGGAAGTTGTCACCTGGGCTCTGAATCGCGGTGCCGCTTGATGACGGTAGCATCGGCGCCGCGGCTAGCGGGCCATGGCACGCTTCTTCCAAACAACCGCCCTGCGACACCGGAGCTGGAAAGCCACCTCCTTCTCGTGCGTCATACCAGTTAGCCTGAGTGTCCGTGTCTTCCGGTACAAGGCTGTCGGTCGTCCGGAAGAATATGTCACTGCCTGACTCGCTCGCACCCAGTAGCCTCAAGCCGACCGCTTTCGGTGCGATCGCTTCGTCGCCAGGCGATATCAGGTACACATTGCCTTCTCGGTACTCGTAAATGTTTTCGCGGCCTTCCACGGCCTGAGGCGTCAGGCTGTCCCGGCTCGAAAACATCACCGCTCCACTGTCCACGAGCGACAGGTGCGACGCGGCACTCGTAGGGATCATTCCTTCGCTGTAGTGCGGAGTTGCGACGATCTGTGGCGCGGCTTCAGCACTCGTGGTGTTGCCGTTGTGATTAAATCCTTCGCTGGGGAGGCATGTCTTCCTTGGCGGCGGGCACTGCCCAATCGAGACACGTTGCAGCCTTTCTTGTTGCGCGTCGTACTCAAACAACTGATTGACCGTACTCGTGTCCTCGCTACCAGTGAGATGCCGTGCGTTCACAAACAATAGGAATCGTCCGGTCGGAGTAGTCTCAAAGGGACGGCGATCCACGGGTGACACGCCGGTTCTTGCCACTAGTTCGACGGCGCTCAGTTCTTCTGTTTCCGCCTTTGTTGCTAGGTTTGCTACGAATGATGTCCTCCCCGTGCGTGTGTCATACACGTAGAGGTTGTATGCATCCTGTTCCGCCATTTCCTCGTTTCCGTTAGGGGTCGTCGTCAACACGCCCTTTGCCACGTAGTAAACATGTGATCCGTCCTCGGAGATCCGCGCGACTGCCACGACTTCGCTGCTTTGTCCTGTGGTCGGATCGTGGGAGACCTGCACCAATCGTGTAATCCGGCCGTCTTCGAGTTCCGCCTCGTACAGATCCGGCTTTCCGTCTCCATCGCTATTCAATAGCGGCTGTTCGGTCCTGAAGAAAACCCTCGACCCGTCTTCCGAGGCGCCTTCGAACACGGCTGCGCTGCGCGTGTGCCCGTTTTCTTCGTTCTCGTCTTCGCGGCACACGCCTGAGCATTCTTTTTCTCGTTCCGCGCTCATGGCCGGCTCCGATACTTTCACCGTCGCCGACCCGCTTATCCTCGCGTACAGTTCGTTGACGCTCGGCTGCGTTCCGGAACAGCTTGCCACGTGCTGCGCGGTGAAGTACACAACCGCTCCACTCGCCGACAGCGCGTTGTATGCCGTGTCTTTCGCTTCGTCGCCGAGCGACCCCAGTGCGGTACCGCATTCGCTCGCCAGCTCGGCGCCTTCATTCAGATACGGCTTCCCCTCCAGCGGCGCCGGGTTCGTCACCCCGACCAAGGTCGGTTCGCGATTGCCGGTCCCGATGTACTCGTAGAGCGATCCCTCGCCTTCGCGTGTCTTATCGCCTGGCCAAAGCAACTTGTGCTGGGACTTGACGCTAAGCAGAATGTGGCTTAGGTCGTGTGACGCACCCGCAAACCCGAATGCCCCGGCCGCTCCTCCTGGGAAGGTTTTTTCGTGTTCCGGCGACACCTCGGGCCCCACCACTTCGAACGGTGCCCGCCCACCGATTGGGACTCCGCGGACGGCGAAGTCGTAGCCGTCTTCTTCTGGGACCCCAACTTCTTCTCCTTCCTGCGAGGGGATCGCGAGTGCCCACAGCGACCGGCTGAGATCAGCACTTCCGGCCACGAAGAGTCGACGCGGGTACTGCGACGCCGGTGGCTCGAGTGATTCCGTGCTCCAGCCCGACGGCGTCCGCGAAAACTCATAGATGGCGCCGAATTCGCTCCCGTTCTGTTCCTCGTTTTCAGTGCCGGCTAGACCGGCGAAATCGACGGCCAGGAGGTGTTCGCCGTCTGTAGTTATCGGCGGCGGCTGGCGCCCGACCCCAAAGGCCGACTGACCACCCTCGTACGGTGGGCTTACCATCTCGTACGCCCGGCAGTCGGGCAGGAACCTCCGGAATCCTGGGGAGCCTTCGGTCCCGGCGAATTCATTGCAGCTTTCCGTGTTGATGTCGCCGGCCGCGAGCGCCGAGCCACACCACGACGCGCAGAGCACGGCCGCTGTGACTGCGACCATCCTTGTACATCCGCTTAGAGCGTCCTTCGATCGCAACATCCACCCACAGGTCCCTCGTTGCCCTTGCTCCGGCTCAGGCCGGCTCGACATTTCTACGTCGACCGTTCCTGTATTCAGCATGATACGTACACCCGCGATCGTGGCAATGAGCGTTTCTGACTCCCGACAGGCTGAGCCACGGACGCGCGCTCTCCCTACGTGAGCTCGCCACGCCTCACCGGCGCCGCGGGCGATAACGTCGGACGGACAACAATTGGGTCTCCTCCCGCTTTGGGGGTGAAGGACGCCCGGGTTGGCGGGCCTGAGCAGGACTTTCGCGGTTGAGGATTCCTTCGGAGGTTGCGCAGAGCTGAAGCGACGCGCTGTCGTCCTCGACGGCAGGCTGCTGGCTGTTCAGGGCTAGCGACCTTCCAAGGTGACGACATGCGCGTCTGCACGGCATTCAAGCGGCTGCTGCGCCTGCCCGGCTCTTCGGTCATCGACGTCAGCTTCGCCACCGAGGGGGTGACCGTGACGGTCAAGCTTAGGCGCCGACGGCGGGTGTGCTCGCGCTGCGGGCAGACCGGCTCACGGCTCGAGATCCACGACCACAGGACCAAGCGCTGCCGCCACCTCGACCTCCGCGCCAGTCGCTGCGTGATCGAGTGCGAGCTGCGTCGCCTGCGCTGCCCGGACTGTGGCGTTCGCCTGGAGGCGGTCCCTTGGGCGCGGCCGGAAGCGACGCACACGCGCGACTTCGAGGATGTCGTGGCGTGGCTCGCGCAGCAGATGGCCAAGACGCCGATCGCCGGCCTGCTGCGGATTGGCTGGGACACCGTCGGGCGAATCGTGGAGCGTGCTGTGGCCGATCACCTCGACGAGAAGCGCCTTGAGGGCCTGGTCGCGATCGGCGTCGATGAGATTGCATATCGCCGCGGGCAGCGCTACCTGACTTCCGCCGTCGACCATCGGGCCGGCGCGATCGTGTGGTGCGCTCCTGGGCGCAACGCCCAGACCCTGCAGGCGTTCTTCGATCTGCTCGCAGAGCGCAAGAGCTCGATCCGCGCGGTCTCGATCGACATGTCCGGCGGCTATGGAAAGGCGATCCGGCAGGAGATCCCCAGCGCCGAGGTCTGCTTCGACCCCTTCCACGTGGTCCGTCTTGCCCAGCGCGCCGTGGACCGGGTGCGCCGCGATGAGTGGAACGCCCACGAGCGATCGCACACGCCGAAGGGGAAGTGGATCAAGGGCACGCGCTGGTCGCTGCTGAAGGCACCAGCCAAGCAGTCGGTAGACCAGCTCGCCGTCCTTTCAGAGGTCCAGCAGGCCAACAAGCCGCTCTACCGCGCGTTTCTGCTCAAGGAGGAGCTACGGCTGCTCCACCAGCTTCAGAATCCCAGCCTCGCCCCAGCGCACCTCGACGCCTGTTTGGCTTGGGCCTCACGGTCCAAGCTTGACCCGTTCGTCAAGCTCGCCCGCACGATCCGCCGCCACCGCCAAGGCATCCTCGCCGCCATTCGGCTCGGGCTATCCAACGGGCGCCTTGAGTGCCTGAACAGCCGCATCCGCCTCATCTCACATCGCAGCTTCGGGTTTCACTCAGCGACACCCCTGATCGCCCTCGTCTACCTCTGCTGCACCGGCATCGTCATTCAACTACCGCGATGAACTTCACCCCCAAACCGACCGGAGCACCAAACAATTCCGGCCGACTGGCCGTCAGCTTCCCCTAGCCTAGATGGGTGGTTAGCCGCAATTGGAGATTGCCTGTTTCGGGGCTACCGTCCAGCCGCTCGCTGATTCGCGAGTCCGTTCGGTGATTACATCTCGGCGGCGGCGCGCCGGCAGTCGGGTCACGGGTCATCCAGAAACGCGGTCGAGGCCCTCCTAACCCTGCGCGGCAGACGCGGACTTGGACCCTCTCGACTTCTAGGCAAGTCTTGCGTCTGCGATCATGCCCTATCGTCGTTTCCTCACGCCGGCTTGGTGGCTGCGCGGAGCAACTAATTCTCCGCGCAGCCGTCGAACTGGTTTTAGCCTTCAGGACCTTGTGAGCTCCGCGGTTATGCTCCTGCGTTTAGTTCCAGTTCTTCTTCGAATTCGTTTTCCTCGGTGGTTTCGTCCGTTGCTGCTTTGCCAAAGGCTTTCAGACCCGCTGTTACTGATTCATCGTTGCTTGACCGTTCGATTTTGGTGATAGACTGGGTTTTACCTTCTTTTTTGGCTGTCGTCAGTATTACGTTGCCGGTTGACGATAGTTTTTTCTTATTTTCTACTTCCCCTATGATGGTCCCAGTTACTTTGGTTTCGGGCGAGCATTCTGTTGCGGCTAGCGTCGCGAAGACTTTTTCTTTTGCTTTGTTTACTTCTCCTTCGAGCAATATACCCACTTTGCTCCCCGTTGTTATCTCCCCGAGTTCTCCCGTGAGTTCTGTAGTCGTGATTTCACCCGCTGCTTTGGCGCCGACGCTGTTGATTTCGCATTCTTTTCCGCCAGCGATGACTTTGCAGTTTTCGTATATCACTACATCGACTATCTTCGTGCGACCTACGAAGTGCCCGAAGGATGTGTCTTTTTTACATTGAACCACGGTCCCCGAAACGACGAGAATGCTGAGCCCGCTTTTGTCTTTGAAGTTCGCTTTTTTTGGCGCTTCTTTGGCTGCGTTCTGAAAGAACTGCTGTTCCGCTTCTGTCTCTGCTGAGGCCGCCGAAGCCGCCACCGCACTCATCGCGAATGCTGCCACGAGGCAGACCAAGAGGATCTTCATGTATCTAGTCACCGTACTTCTCCTTTGCTCATTGGCTTACTGTTTCCGTCGCCGAGACGTCCATCGTCAACAGACGCCCGACAAATCGGCTTGTTGACGGTGCGGGCCTGATTTCACCCCCACCATGCATCAAGTCTGGTTGCCGACTCGCCCGTCGGGCGAGGACCGAGGCACGCCGACGGCCTCTTAGCGGTGCGGGCGTGACCTCGGATATCATGGAGCTCGCTCTGCTGGTCGCTTGATCGGCGTGGGTTGCTGTTGCTGGGGTCGGGGCGCCCATCGTCATGAGCACAGACGCCGCGGCGCAGGCTCTTGTCCGAGATCTGGATCGACCGGCCGCGAGCGCCCACCGTGAGCGCATAGCAGACGATTCGACAGATCCGCTCGCGAGAAGCCGCGATACCCCGTAGCTGTACTTCCTCGTTCTGACGGCTGACGCGCATTCATGCTCCTTCCCCGGCCTGAGCCGGAGCAGTCGTGTGTTATGCCGCACACCGTCGCCTTCCACGACGGCGAGGCGTACACCCTCTCGACCGCGTCCCGGCCAAGCCCTGCAAGCTCGCTCGTCTCGGCCTCGGAGCGGACGCTGACCCACCATGGAAGATGTGGTCCACTACGTCAAGGCGCCCTGATGAGCGCGTGGCGCCCGGCGCGCTGGCCACCTAGTCCATTCGCGACAGAAGCGCTGCATTTTGTTGTTGCTCTGAATGCCGAGGATCGGCCGAAGTAGTCGGAGACGTCTGCGACAAGCTTGAATGCGACACGTCGACCACGACGGTGGACTGGTCGGCGAGCGAAGGCTCCTGAGCCACATGCGTTCGGCGATCGGCGGGCGGCAGCAGACGGAGGGTCGAGGCGTGCGAGCAGAGCCGGGCTCCACCTCCAGCGCGTGAATACTTCAACCGCGAGCAGGCCAGCTGAGGCGACTCATGGCCAACCGGGAGCTTGAGGAACCTCGCGCGTCCGCGGATCGCGAAGGGAGCTAGTGAGCCCGTCGCACCGGCGCTGGGCGGTCCTGATACTCAAGGATCCGCTCGGCCTTTCGGAGGGACGAGCGTGTCTGATCGAACCGCTCGGATCCGAGGACCCATCGGACGATCGTAGAGGACTGCCTTGCGCGACGTGCGCACGCTGTTTTCCGGCGCGTTGGCACGTATGGGAGCATCATCTCTCGCCCACGAGAAATCTGCCCATGGGATCTGTGGGAGTGCTCCGCACTCGTCCGGGTCGGACATGTCCACGAGTTCAAGGACTCCGTCAAGACAGTCAAGCCCACGGCGCCGCTCAGCTGCCTTCCCGCTCCTTTGCGAGTAAAGCGACGTGGCTGCCGCTCGCGATGCTCCCCTGCGATGCGGAGCCGTGAAGCTCTGAGTCCCTGCATGAGCCATTGTTCGGAATATCGGGTATAGGCAGCGAGAGTGGAAAACATCGGATAGGGTTCAAATTGGAGACAGAGCCGCGGCGACTGCAAAGAATTCAAAGGTTTGCGGGAGTCTCGCGACTCGATGGGGAGCACGCCACAATCGCGTCCCCGAATCGGCCGAAGAGGACTAGGCTCCGTTGACATGCCGCAGATCCGGACTCACCGCCAGTGGACCCCGCTCGCCCATGCCCTCGCGGCAGTCGGCGACCAGTGGAAGCTGTTGATCGTGCTCGCAGTTGCTTCAGGCCCTATCCGCCTGTCGAGTTTGAAAGAGCAACTGCCGGGCATCAGCACGGGCGTGCTCGAGCATCATGTACACCAAATGGTAGAGCTTGGGCTGCTCTCGCGCCAGCGCTTTCGCGAGGTGCCCCCGCGTGTGGAGCTGGAGTTGACTGACAGTGGGCACGAGCTTTTGCCGATCGCCTCCGCGCTCGCACGGTGGGGGATGCGCCGCCAATGGTCTGCGCCAGACGATCGCGAGCAGGTCGAGGCGGATGCGCTCGTACGCCAGCTGCCCGCTCTGTTAGAAATGGAGACCGACCTCCCGAGTGGAACCGTTGAAGCGGTTCTCGCAATTAACGACGATCGACTCCGCCACTGGTTCCAGATAGACGACGGCCGGCTTCAGGCCAGTGACAGGCACAACGGCGAGGCGACTGGCTGCATCGAGGGCGATGAAGCCGCATGGATCGCAGCGCTTGGACCCCAGCTCGACCACGGCAAACTGCGCTTCGGCGGTGATGGCCGGCTTGCGTTACAGATCTTCGATGCGCTTGCCCGGACAAGATTAGCTCTCTGGGAAAGCACTCCGTGAGGGGAGACGGGCGACGCGTTGGCCGGACGCACATAACACGATGCGTCGCCTCGCTCGCTCGTGGCCAAGACATAAACGAACGCGATCCTGTCTATCATGCGTTGCGTGTCTGAGTGTTCGTAATCGCGACTAGTCGCGCCATCGAAATCTTATGACTCAACCGGACGAGGACCGCCCATTAGTGGGCAGAGTCACCACGCCAAAGACAGGGAACAAAGTCATATGCCCAGAACTAGTTCAAATGCTTCCAAATCTCCAATTGCTGCGCTTGAGCCGACATGGTCAATTCCCAGCCTGCGCGAGCCGCGCTATTCCCAGTCGCTGGAGCGCGGGCTGGCGATCCTGGGCTGCTTCACCCCCAAGCGCCCGGTTCTCGGCATCGCCGACATCGCCGACGACCTCGGCATGAGCCGCTCGACGACGCACCGCTACGTGATCACGCTCGTCGCGCTCGGCTACCTCGAGCAAGGCGCCTCGCGCAAGTACCGCCTCGGCCTCCGGGTCACCGACCTGGGGATGTCGGCGCTCAACTCGACCGGCCTGCGCGAGCACGCCCACCCCTACCTGGATGAGCTGCGCCGGCGGAGCTCATACACGGTGAGCCTGGGAGTGCTCGACGGCCCGGACGTACTCTACGTCGACCGCGCCCGAAGCTTCCGCCGCGGCCAGGGCCAAAACGGCCTCGACCTGCAGGCCGGCTCGCGCCTGCCGGCCCACAGCACGGCGATGGGCAAGCTCCTGCTCGCGAACCTGCCGGACGAGGACCAGCGTAGCCTTCTGACGTCGATGAAGCTGACCAAACGCGGCCCCAACACGATCGCCAGCAAGAAGGCGCTGCGCGAGGAGCTCGACGAGGTGCAGGAGGAGGGCTTCGCCGTCAACGACGAAGAGCTCGCCCCGGGCGTGTTCGCGATCGCCGCGCCCGTGCGCAACGAGGCGCGGGACGTCGTCGCGGCCGTCAGCCTGTCGGCGCCCAGCTCGATGATCTCCCTCGCTGAGCTCGTCGACGCGCTCGGCCCCCACCTCGTCTCCACCGCCGACCGCATCTCCGCGCGCCTGGGCTACCGGCGCGACGACGAGCAGAACTGATCCGCCCCCATCGCCAGACCAGTCAGGGCGCCGCTGCCCTGACTGGTCGCGTACTCTCTGCGGCTCCAATGCGATCTCCGGTCAAGCGCCTCGTTGCCCTGCTCTGCACGCCGCTGCTGGCGGTGAGCTTCGCCGCGTGCTCGAAGACCCTCTCGATATCCGCCTTCAAAGGCGAAGAACACGCGGTCGCCCAGACGATCTCAAACCTTCAGGCCGACGTCACGGCCGGCAATGAGCAGAAGATTTGCGCCAACGATCTCTCCGGTCCCGTCGTGGCGCGCCTGAGCGCCGCGTCCGGTGGGTGCCAGCAGGCGATCAAAGGCCAGCTGACCGAGCTCGACAACTTCGAAGTCGCCGTCCAGTCGGTCCACGTGAGCGCCACGGGCGCGCAGCCCACTGCGACGGCGCGCGTGACGAGTACCTACGCCGGCAAGACCAAGGCCTCGACGCTTTCGCTCGTCAAGGAAGGCGGGAAGTGGAAGATCTCGAGCTTGGCCTGAGCGCTCAGCGGATCCCGGCGAGCAGCTCGCCGGGCGAGGAGAGCCCGAGGCCGCGGGCCAGGATCACGATCGTCTCGAGGCGCGGCGAGCGCTTGCAGCGCTCGAGCAGACTGATCTCCGTGCGGTGAAGGTTGCACTTGTCGGCGAGTGCCTCCTGGGAGAGGCCGGCCTTGTCCCGGGCTTGGCGAAGGTTGGCGGCGAATTGCTCGCGTAGGGAATCCATGGCTCTACTCTTGCGCGCCGCAGACCAAAGGTCTACAGACAAAAGTCCTCAGCCGTTTTAGGGCTATTCAGCGGTGTCGAATCATCCCAGAGAGCGCCCGTACTGGCGTTTGTAGTATTCGCGGTAGTCGCCCGAGCGGATCGGCTGCCACCACCACGCATTGTCGTGGTACCACGCGACGGTCTGTGCCAGGCCCTCCTCGAAGCGCACGCGCGAGCTCCAGCCGAGCGCGCGAACCTTCTCGGAGGAGAGCGAGTAGCGGCGGTCGTGCCCGGGCCGGTCTGCGACGTGCTCGATTTGGGACTCTTCCGCGCCCGTGAGTTCGACGATCCGCTGAACGACCGCGATGTTCGGCTGCTCGTCGGGCCCGCCCGCGTTATAGACCTCGCCCGGAACTCCGCGCTCGAGCACGTCGCCGATCGCGCGGGAGAAATCGCTCGCGTGGATCCAGTTGCGCACCTGCATGCCATCGCCATAGACCGGCAGTGCGTCGCCGCGCAAGGCATTCAAGATCATCAAAGGGATCAGCTTCTCGGGATACTGGTAGGGACCATAGTTGTTCGAGCCGCGACAGATCACCGTGGGCAGTTCGTAGGTGTGGAAGTAGCTCTCCACGAGCAGGTCCGCGCCCGTCTTCGTGGCCGAGTAGGGGGAGGACGGGCGAAGCGGGGACTCCTCGGTGAACGTGCCATTCTCGATCGACCCGTAGACCTCGTCGGTCGAGACCTGCACATAGCGCAGCTCGTGCGTGCGCGCCGCCTCCAGCAGCACGTAGGTGCCGAGCGCATGCGTGGAGACAAACGCGTCGGGCTCGGCGATCGAGCGGTCGACGTGGGTCTCGGCGGCGAAGTTGACTATCGCGTCGGGAGAGGATGTATCTATGGCGGCGGCTACCGCCGCCGGATCCTCGATTGCGCCCCGCAAGAACCGGAAGCGGGGATCCTCGGCGAAGTCGTGGAAGTTCTCCTCTCGCCCAGCGTAGGTGAGCTTGTCGAGCACGGTCACCTCGTCGCCGTGCTCGCGCAGGCGCTGGCGCGTGAAGGTCGAGCCGATGAACCCGGCGCCGCCGCAGACGAGCAGTTTCATGTGCGCATCATCCCAGCCCGCGCCGCCAGATACCCCGCCAGGCCGTCGCGCCAGTCGGGCATCGGAAGGACGTCCGCGCGCTCTGAGGCGAGCGCCGACCACGCAGGGCGCGGTGCGCGGCGGGCCATCTGCTCGCTCGAGGCCGGCTCGACGGCACACTCGATCTCGGCCTGGCGGAAGATCTCGAGCGCAAAGCCGTTCCAGGAGACCTGACCCGCCCCGGCGAGGTGGACGAGGCCCGCGACCTCGCGCTCGATGAGCCCGAGCAGCGCCGGGGCGAGATGGCCGGTCCAGGTCGGGCAGCCGACCTGGTCGGTGACTACCTGCACGGCGTCGCGCTCGCCCGCGAGGCGCAGCATCGTTGCGACGAAGTTGTTTCCGTCCACGCCGAACAGCCACGAGCTGCGCACGACGGCATGACGGCGCGAGGCGGCGAGCACGGTGAGCTCGCCCACTAGCTTGCTCTTGCCGTAGACCGAGCGCGGCCCTGTCGAATCGGACTCCACGTAGGGGCGCGGCGCCCCGGCGGAATCGAGGGGGGGCTCGCCATCGAAGACATAGTCGGTGGACACGTGGATCAGCGGGACGCGCACCGCGGCCGCCGCGCGGGCCAGGTTGTCGGCGCCGCGGCCGTTGAGCTCATATGCCTGCTTGCGATTGCTCTCGGCCCCGTCGACGTCCGTCCACGCCGCGCAGTTGATCGCCGCGTCGGGACGAACGCGCGCGAAGGCCGCTTCGACGGCCGCGGTGTCGGTGATATCGAGCTCGGTGCGGGTCAGCCCGACGAGCTCATAGCGCGCGTGCTCGCCCGCGCGCATGACGTCAGATCCAAGCATGCCCGCGGCGCCTGCCACCAGTAGCTTGTGCGGGCTCATAGGATCGAGATGTCCGAGTTGTCCCCGACCATGAAGCGGTAGGCGCGCGGCTGGCGGTCGCCGCGGCGCACGGTGACGTTGCGCCCGAGCAGCGATGACTCCATCCGCCCGTCGAGGTCGCAGACGCTGCACTCGGCGAGCAGGATCGAATGCTCGACCTCCGATCCGGAGATCGTGCAGCGCTCGCCGACGGCCGTGTAGGGGCCGATGTAGCAGTCGCTGAGGCGCGCGTCCGCGCCGATGATCGCCGGTCCGCGCACGACCGTGCGCTCGAGGCGCGCGCCCGGCTCGATCACGACGCGCCCGTCCACGCGCGAGTCGATCAGCTCGCCTTCGACGCGCTCGATCAGGTTGTCGAGGATCAGGCTGTTGGCCTCGAGCATGTCCTCCAGGCGCCCCGTGTCCTTCCACCAGCCGCGCACGATGTGCGGCTCGACGCGCATGCCGCCGTCAACTAGGTGCTGGATCGCGTCGGTGATCTCGAGCTCTCCGCGCTCCGACGGCGCGATCGCTCGGGCCGCGTCGTGGATCTGGGCGGTGAACATGTACACGCCGACGAGCGCTAGGTCGGTGGCGGGCGCGGATGGCTTCTCCACGAGGCGCACGACCCGGCCGGACTTGCCAGGCGCGGCGTCGGCGAGCTCGGCGACGCCATAGTTCTCCGGGTCGGGTACCGGCGTGAGCAGGATCAACGCGTCGGGCGCGTGCTCGCGGAAGGCCGCGACCAGGTCGGAGATGCCGCCCTGGAGCAGGTTGTCGCCTAGATACATCACGAACGGGCTCGCCCCCAGAAAGCCCTCGGCCGTGAGCACGGCGTGGGCGAGACCGAGCGGCTCGTCCTGGAGGATGTAGGAGATCCGAACGCCGAAGCGCGAGCCGTCGCCGGCGGCCTGTTCGATCTCCGGGCCAGTCTCCGGAGCGATGACGATCCCGATGTCCTCGATCCCAGCCTCGGCCATCGCCTCGATGCCGTAGAAGAGCACGGGCTTGTTCGCCACCGGCACGAGCTGCTTGGCGCTGGTATGGGTGATCGGGCGCAGGCGCGTGCCCTTGCCTCCCGACAGGATCAGTCCCTTCAGCGACTCCACTGCGGCAGCAGACTATCGGTGACGCGGGGTCGGGCGCACGGGCTCCACGGACGTGCGAGATGCCGCCGGCAGGCCTGACTTCAGTAGACGCCGCCGAGCTTGCGGTGGTCCCACGTGGCCCGGCGGTGCTCGACGAACTCGAGCCCCACGCGCTTGGCCGCCTGCTGGTCGACCATCGCGCGCACCTCGTCCGGTAACTCTGACGGCGACTCGACGCCGCGCGGGACCGAGTTGCGCAGGAGGATCTCGCCCCCCAACGGCGCGACCTTGTCCAAGTCCCGGTGGACGATGACGTCGCACTCGAACATCACGCCGCGCAGCTCCTCGTACGCCTCTCCCGCCTCGACCTGCAGGGTGGCGCGCGGGTCGCGCTCCAGGTTGCGCACCTTCTGCGAGGCGCCGTATGTCCACGACCAGATCCGCGGCCCCAGCTCGCTCGCGGAATGGCCGCGCAGGACGTACCAAAGCGGCATCAGGTGCGGCCAGCCGCGAGGGCCGAAAGTCGCGCAAGTCACCGTCCGCTCCTCAGCGAGGAAGGATGCGACCTCCGCCGCCGACATCTGGATCTGCTCGCGGCGGCTCATTCGGGGAGCGTACCCGACGCCCGGTCGCTGGTCTTGAGTTCTTCGGCCCGGAGGATGAATGAAGAGGGGCGGACGCCGAGCCCGTCCGCGAGCACGAGCAGTAGCTCGTAGCTTGGGTCAAGTCGCCCGGCCTCGAGTGCCTGGATCAGCGTCTGCTCGTTGCCGGTCGCGGCTGCAAGGTCGCCCGTGCTCAAGCCGCGCTCCGCTCGGACCTGGCCGATCGCCTGCCCTAGAACGAGCAAATCTTGTTTTCTTTGCCTGCTCTCAGACACGGAAAGTCTCCCAAATTGCGCCGTCGACAACTGTCTGCGGGCAATGTACTCCGTATATGTCCTAACTCCTTCTCGCCGGGATGCGTAAAGCTCCCGGCCATGCCAGCCCAAAGGAAGTCCAAGCCGCGCAGCCCAGACCATGCAGCGCTCGCGCAAGCGATAGAGCTTCTGATAGCCGAAGACGCCCAAATGACCCAAGAGTCGGTCGCCGCCGAGAGCGGCATGAACATCAAGCAAGTCAACGCCTTGGTTCGAGGCCAGAGCAACCCGACCTATACGACCCTGCTCCGGCTCTGCGAGGGCTTGCATGTCCGTCTTGGCGAGCTGCTGACCCGAGCGGATGCCATGCGGGACAAGCGCTCCCGGCGTTAGCTCCGCTTTCGATACGGAGCATCAACGGCATCGAGGCGGGAGTCGTGATCGGCCATCAGGTGTTTGCTTTCGCCGAGCGCAAGCCGCCTCGGCCCCGGCAGCGGCCTACCGGGCGCTGACCAGCTTCTTCGGTCGGGCTCTGGAGCGCTTGCGCGCCGGCGGGTCCTGTGCCTCGCGCAGACGGGCCACGGCCGCGCGGACTGCCTCGCGGGCATCCGCGGGCTCGAGCACCGCGGCGTCGCCAGCCTCCCTGAGGATCTCGCGCACGAGCCAGTCGACGCCGGCGAAGCTCAGCTCGACCACGACCGCGCCGTCGCTTCGCTCCTCGACTACCCGCCGCGCCTCGCGCGCCCAGCGCGCTCGGTCGGGCGAGACCCACACGCGGGCGCTGCGCGAGGCCTGCACCTCGCCCGTGCGAAGCCAGCCGTCGACCTCCGCCGCCGGGTCGACCTCCGGGCGCGGCTCGAACTTCTCATCGGTGACCGTTACGCTCTTGATCCTGTCCAGGCGGAAGTGGCGCATGTCGTCGCGCTCGGGGTCAAACGAGGCGACATACCAGCCCTCGCGGCCGTTCGTCAGCGCGTACGGCTCGACGCGGCGCTCTGACAGCTCGTCCTCGTTCTCCTTGTAGTACTCAAGCTCGATCATTCGCCGTTTGGCGATCGCGTCTGACACCAGGCGTGCCACGCCCGAGTCATCGCCGCCGGCTCGCGCCACCTGCAGGCCCTGCTCCATCGGGTCCTCCCCCAGCGCCGCCACGATCTTCTCGCGCGCCGACGTGAGCGAGCCCTCGGGGATGTGCTCGCCGATCAAGTCGATCGCCGCCACCAGCGCCTTCGCCTCGACCGGCAACAGCCGTGCCGGCCGGTCGAAGTTGTCGCTGTAGGGCTCCGGATCGACCTCGATCTCGCCCTCCTCCTCCTTGATCTCCGCATACAGCACATACGAGCCGCCGCCGAAGTTCACGACGTTCAGGACGTTCACGTCCTCACGCAGCTCCTCCTCGCTGAGCTGCAGCCGCTCGCACACCTCCTCTATCACGACCCGCTCGCCCGCTCGCCCGGCCTGGATCAGGATGCTCGCGAGCGTCACCAAACGTGCGAAGCGCTCCGGGCGGATCGCCGCCTCGCCCCGGCCGGCTGGCCCGTCATCCTCGGCGTCTGCCGAGGCGCTCTTCCGTCCGGCTCGGCCCCGGGTCGACGCGGAGGCACGTGCTCCGCCTGCAGCGATGCGGGTCTGCTTTGCGCCGGCGCCCGGAAGCGTCGCGCCGTGGCGCTCCTCCAGGAGCGCCAGCCGCCGCTCGAATTCCTCGGTCAGCTCCTGCGGGCCCACCAGGCAGGCGTGCGCGCCGAGGCCGAGCACCCAAGAGACGATGCCCCGGGGACTCGAATACCCGGTCAGCAATACACGATCCCCACTCTCGACCTCGACCGCGTCAACATCCTTGTCGAGGTCCTCCTCGACACCATCGTCCTCCTCGCCCGTCTTGACCGCCTCGCCGGGGACGTGAATCTCGCCGTAGCGGCCGAAGTGGCGCTCGATCTGCCACGCGATCCGCTCGGAGATCAGTATCTCCGCCACACCCCGCTCCTCGCCCAGCTGCCAGTCGGCGCGGTTCGCATACGCGCGCGGGTCGAAGTCCGCGGGACGGCGGAAGTCGTGCTCGGCCTTCGTCGCGTAGGAGACCTTGCCGCGGATTCGCGTGAGGCGGAACACGCGGATCGCCTTGCGCTCGTGCGAATAGCCGAGCAGGTAGAACTGCCCGCCCTGGAACAGCAGGTGGTAGGGGTCCACCCGGCGCGGGCCCACCTCGTCGCGCTCCATCGTGTAGTAGTCGAACAGGATCGTCTTGTTGCGGAAGATCGCCGTCTCGACCTTCGCCAGAC
>Ga0182024_10001906_pt1 | contig 52682 bp, 51 predicted proteins | sample P32metaG_FD_120480 | JGI IMG/M metagenome (GOLD analysis project Ga0182024, IMG submission 120480) | Permafrost microbial communities from Stordalen Mire, Sweden - P3-2 metaG (Illumina Assembly) | ecosystem: Environmental > Terrestrial > Soil > Wetlands > Permafrost | place: Sweden: Stordalen... | reverse complement strand
GTGCGCCCCTCGGGATTCGAACCCGAAACCTGCGGATTAAGAGTCCGTTGCTCTGCCATTGAGCTAGAGGCGCGGGGAGATCCTACTCCCCGCGCCTCTGACGACTCAGCGCTGGATCGACTTGATCTCGACGAACTCCTCGAACCCGAAGGCGCCTCGCTCGCGACCGATGCCGGACTGCTTGTAGCCGCCGAACGGCGCGAGCGGATTGAAGTCCGCTCCGTTGACGTCAACCTGACCAGTGCGGAGACGCTGCGCGACCTCGATTGCGTGCTCCTTCGTCCCGCCCCAGACGGCGCCGGAAAGCCCGTACTGGGTGTCGTTGGCGATCTCGATCGCCTCTTCCTCAGTGTCGTACGGGATGATCGACAGCACGGGTCCGAAGATCTCCTCGCGGGCGATCGTCATGTCATTGGTGACGTTCGAGAAGACGGTCGGTCGGATGAAGTAGCCCTTGTCGAGACCCTCCGGTGCGTCCGCGCCGCCGGTGACGAGCGTCGCGCCTTCGTCGATACCCTTCTTGATGAGGGTGCGGACCTTGTCTCGCTGGACCGAGGACACGAGCGGTCCGAGCAGGGTGGTCGGTTCGTTCGGATCGCCAGTCGCGAAGCCCTCCGCTGCACTTCGAGCGAGCGCCTCGACTTCGGAGAGCTTCGAGCGGGGAACGAGCATGCGTGTCGGCGCCGAGCAGGTCTGTCCCGAATTCAGATAGCAGCCGAAGACGCCGGCAGGAATCGCGGCAGCGAGGTCCGCGTCCTCCAAGATGATGTTCGCGGACTTGCCGCCCATCTCGAGTGAGACGCGCTTCAGCGACTGCGCGCACAGCTCCATGACCCGCTTTCCCGCGCGGGTCGAGCCGGTGAAGGACACCTTGTCCACGAGCGGGTGCTCGGCGAGTGCTTCGCCGACGATCGGGCCTAAGCCCGTGACGAGGTTGAAGACGCCCTTCGGGATCCCGGCGGCGTCAATGACCTCAGCCAGGATGAAGGCGTTGATTGGGGCGACCTCGCTCGGCTTGAGCACGACCGTGCACCCAGCCGCGAGCGCAGGCGCGACCTTGAGGGCAATCTGGTACAGCGGGAAGTTCCACGGCGTGATCGCGCCGACGATGCCGACGGGCTCCTTGATCACGAGCGAGTTCCCCACCTCTTCCTGCCAGGCGTAGGTCGCTGCGCGGTCCGCGTTGCCGGCGAACTCGCCGATGGGTAGCGCGACCTGCAGCATGTCGGTCAGCGACCGCGCCATGCCGACCTCGTGAGTGATCGTGTCCGCCAGCTCGTCGGATCGGGCCTGGAGGCCCTCGGAGACCTTCTGGAGGAGTGCCCCCCGGTCCTTTGGGGCCGTCGCGGACCAGCTCGGGAATGCACGTGCCGCGGCCTGGACGGCGCGCTCGATGTCCTCGCCTGTGCCCGCGGGGACCGTCGCGAAGACCTCCTCTGTGGTCGAGTCGAACACCTCGAGGGTCTCGGCACCCGACGGCGCGACCCAGGCACCGTCGATATAGAGCTTGTCGCGAACGATCATTGCCGACCCCCGTCTCCCACGGCGCCTCGTGCGCCGTATGGCGCGAAGGCTAGTCCTCGTCCGATTCCGACGCACCATCCACGACGTAGGGGTACGGGCGTCCCGCGAGCACCTCGACGACGGCGTCGACCGCCATCGCGCACATCGCCGTGCGTGTCTCGCGCGTCGCGCTGCCGACGTGCGGCGTCAGCACCACGTTGGGCGCCTCGAGGAGCCGACGGCTGACGTTGGGCTCGTCGTCGAAGACGTCCAGCCCCGCGCCGCCCAGCCGCCCCGAGACGAGCGCATCGACGAGGGCGGCCTCGTCGAGGACCGGGCCGCGGGCGGTGTTGACGACGACCGCGCCCTGCGGTAGCAGGGCCAGCCGCCGCGCGTCGAGCAGGTGGCGGGTGGCCTCGGTGAGCGGCACGTGCAGGCTGACCGCGTCGGAGCCCGCGCACAGCTCGTCGAGGTCCGCGACGTAGCCGGGCGCGCCCGTGTCGTGCCGGGCGTGGTGGCGGACGGTCATCTCGAAGGCCTCCGCCCTTCGTGCGACCTTCGTGCCGATGCGACCGAAGCCCACGAGCCCGAGCCGCATGCCCGAGAGGTCCCGACCGAGCGAGGAGGCGAGGGTGAACCCGGACCACTCGCCGCGGCGCAGCGACGCCGTGGCGTCGAGGAGGCGTCGGCACGTCGCGAGCAGCAGCGCCATCGCGAGGTCCGCCGTCGCCGCATCGAGCACGCCCGGCGTGTTGCACACCGTGACGCCGAGGCGACGCGCGGCGTCGAGGTCGACGTTGTCGACGCCGACCGCGACGTTGGAGACGACCTTGAGCGTCGGCGCGCCGGAGCGAAGCACCTCCTCGTCGATCCGATCGTTGAGGAGGCACACGAGGGCGTCCGCGCCGTGCACGCGGTTGCACAGCACCTCGTGCGGCGGCGGACCGTCGTCGGACAGCAGGTCGAGGGTGACGCCGGCGTCGTCGAGCGGCCCGACGGTGCCGTCGAGCAGCGGCTGGGTCAGCACGACTCGCGCGGGCACGCGCCGACAGTACGGGCTGGTGACGTTTATTCACACAATCCCGCGTGTAATCTTGGTGCCGGACGAACGAGGAGGTGTGGGGTGCGCCACTCCGTCAAGGTGATTGCGGCCGGGACCGTCGGCACCGTCGTGCTCGGCATGACGTCGGTGTTCGCTGGCGCCGCGCCCGCACCGCACGGCGCCCCGGGCGTCTCTGCCACCCAGGTGAAGGTGGGCGCCATCGTGTCGGAGTCCGGCGGGCTCGCCGCGGACTTCAAGCCGTACCTGTCCGGGGTCAACGCCTACTTCGACTACGTCAACGCGGGGGGCGGCGTCAACAAGCGCAAGATCGACCTCGCCTACCCCCTCGACGACGGCTCCAACGGGACGACGAACATCACCGACGCCCAGACGCTGGTCGAGGCCGACCACGCCTTTGCGATCGTGGGCGTGTCGACGCCGTTCTTCAACGCCCATAAGTACCTGTCCACCCAGAAGCAGATGCCGGTCTTCGGCTACGCGACCGGCAACGTCTGGGCGGGACCCAAGAACTTCTTCGCGGACTACGGCTCGGTCCTCAACTACAACTCGTCGATCCCGTTCTTCGCGTACACCGCGAAGCGGACGAAGTCGACGAACGCCGCGGTGATCGCGCTCAACTTCCCGTCGTCCAAGGATGAGTGCAACGGCGCGATCGCCGGCCTCAAGAAGTACAAGATCAAGGTCGTCTACTCCAATGTGAATGTGGCGTTCGGCACCAACCCGAACATCCTCGCGACCGACATCCACAACGCCCACGCGAACATGGTCGTCAACTGCATGGACGTCGACAGCAACGTCGCGCTCTCGAAGGCGATGGTCAACGACTACAACCTCAAGCCCGTGCAGCTCTGGCTCGACGGCTACGACCGGAACGTGCTGAAGGCGAACTCGTCGTACATGCAGAACGTGTACTTCCTGCTCCAGCACGTCCCGTTCGAGGCGGCGACGACGTATCCGACCGCGTTCCCAGGGCTCAACCTCTACTTCAGGGAAATGGTCAAGTTCGGGTACACGAGTGACGAGTACTCCGACGTGGCCCTCATGGGCTGGGAGTCTGCGAACCTCTTCACCGAGGGACTCCGCGCCGCGGGCAAGAACCCGACGCAGGCCGCCGTGATCAACGACATCAACAAGATCAAGCGGGACATCGGCGGCCCGACCGGCGACGGCGTGACCGCGCCGATCAACTGGACGACCGCGCACTCGAAGAACACCTCGCCGGCGTGCGAGACGTTCGTGAAGACGAGCGGCTCCAACTTCGTGCTCGCCTTCAACAAGGGTGCGCACCCTTGGGTGTGCTTCCCCCTCACGGGGACGGCGAACCTGAACAAGCCCGTCAGTCCACCACCAGGCACACCGGGGGCATAACCTCGAACGGTGGGGGTGTTCTTCAGCTTTACGCTGCAATCGATCCCGTACGGCTGCGCGTTCGCGCTGGTCGCCGTCGGCCTGGTCCTCACCTACCGCGCGACCGGGGTCTTCAACTTCGCCTTCGCGGCTGAGGCCTACGCGGCCGCCGTCCTCTACGCGCAGCTCTGCACCGACGGCGTCAACCGCACGGTGGCGGCGGCCCTCGTCGTGCTCGTCATCGCGCCCCTCTTCGGGGCCCTGCTCGACCTGGCGTTCTTCTCGAGGGTCCCGCCGGGGAACCACACGGCCAAGATCGTGATGGCCCTCGGGCTCATGGTGATCCTGCCCCAGATCGTCCAGATGCTCGTGGGCACGAACACGGTGCTCTCCCCCCCGACGCCGTTCCTCTCCCAGGGGGTCATCGGCTCGGTCGGGTCGGTGACCGTGAACGGCCAGCAGGTCTGCCAGATGGTCGCCACCTTCGCGGTACTCATCATCCTGGCCGTGGCGCTCAAGACCCGCCGCTTTGGCCTGCCCGTGCGCGCCGCGGTCGAGAGCCCGAAGCTCCTCGAGCTGAGCGGCGTGGACTCGCGCTGGGTGCTGCGCGCCGCTTGGATGGTCTCCACGTCCCTCGCCGCGCTCGCGGGCGTGCTCTACGCGCCTTCTGAGACCTCGGTCCAGTTCCAGGACTTCAGCCTGATCCTCGTCGCGGCCATCGCGGCCGCTGCGCTCGGCGGCCTGCGCAACCTCCCCCTCGCCGTGATCGGCGGCGTGCTGCTCGGCGTCATCTGGGGTGTCGTCCAGGGCTACGTCCCGCCGAACAGCGTCTGGTACGTCGCGCTCGTGCCGAGCCTGCCGTTCTTCTTGCTGCTGCTCCTGCTCATCTTCAACCCCACGTTCCGACACCTGGAGGAGTCGAACGACCCGATGGCGGCCGTCGAGCCGCCGCCGCCGGCGCCGGCGCTCGCGATCCGACCGCCCGTCGTCGACCGGACGATCCGCCGGATGCGCTGGCCGTTCCTCGTGGTCGTCGTCGCGGGCGTCGTCCTGCTCGTGCCCAACCAATGGACGCTGCCGCTCACCGTCGGGGTCGCCCTGTCGATCGTGTTCCTGTCGATCACCCTGCTCACCGGCCTCGCCGGCCAGCTGTCGCTCGCCCAGGCGATGTTCGCCGGGATCGGCGCGTTCACCACGGGCCAGCTCGCCAACAACTTCGGCGTCCCGATCCTCGTGGCGGCCGTCGCGGGGGCACTGGTCGCCGGCGTGGGCGGTTGGCTCGCCTCCCTGCCGGCGCTGCGGCTCCGTGGCCTGCCCGTCGCCCTCCTCACGCTCTGCCTCGCCCTCCTCGGCGACAGCCTGCTCTTCAACACCTCGTGGATCATCGGCAACCCGAGCGGCACGAACGTGTCGCGCCCCTCGTCGTTCTTCGGCATCAACTTCTCGAGCTTCGACTCCGAGGGGTTCTTCGTCCTCTCCGTCGTGGTCATGGTGGCCGTGGCGGGCGTCGTGCACCTGCTGCTGCGGGGCACGACGGGGCGCGCGCTCTCCGCGGTGCGCGCGAGCCCGACGGGCGCGGCAGCCGCGGGCGTCCCGGTGCGACGGATGACGATGCTCGTCTTCATGCTGTCCGCGGCGATCGCGGGGTTGGGCGGCGCCTTCTACGCCATGTCCTACGGGACCGTCTCGCCGACGAACTTCAACTACTTCTTCGGCCCGGTGTTCCTCGTGATCGTCGTGACCGTCGGCGCGACGACCGTCGAGGGCGCGATCACCGCCGGCATGGCGTTCTCGCTCATCAACTACGCCTTCACCTACCTGCCCCAGACGATCGGGGGCACCCAGCTCGGGTCCTCGGCGCTCACGATCACGCTGCTCGGCTTCGGCGCCTTCACCTACGCCTCGCACCCCGAGGGCATCTACGAGTTCGCCAAGCGCAAGGTCGCGACGACGGTGTTCCGTGCCGTCGAGCACCGCACGAGTGCGTTCATGAGCACCGCCGAGGAGGGATCGTGACCCCCCTGCTCGACGTCCGCGACGCGACGAAGCGCTTCGGCGGCCACCTCGTGGTGGACAGCGTGTCGCTGACGATCGACGAGGGCGCGGCCGTCGGGCTCATCGGGTCCAACGGCGCGGGCAAGACGACGCTGTTCCGCATGATCGCCGGCGAGCTCGCCATGACGAGTGGCACGGTCCTCTTCAACGGGGCGCCCCTGCCGCGACGGCCCGACGCGCGCTCGAGGCTCGGCATCGGACGGACGTTCCAGCTCGTCGAGCTCTACGGCGGCCTGACGGTGCTCGACCACCTGCTGGTCGCCCTGCAGGCGCACGAGCGCAGCCAGGGCCCGCTGCGCGACCTGTTCTGGCGTGGGGCGACGACGGCGGGCGAGCGGACGCGCTGCGAGGAGGTGCTCCGGCTCTGTCGGCTGTCAGGCGTGGCCGACGCGCCCGCCACCGCCCTCAGCCTCGGCGAGCGCCGCGCGGTCGAGCTGGCGCGCGCCCTCGTCTCGCGCCCGCGACTGCTGCTCGCCGACGAGCCGTCCTCGGGGCTCGACACCCAAGAGGCCGCGTGGCTGGCCGACGTGATCGCCCAGGTCCGTGCCGAGACGAACCTCGCGGTCCTCCTCGTCGAGCACGACCTCGCCACGGTGAAGGCGGTCGCCGAGCGCGTCGTCGCCCTCGAGGCGGGCCAGGTGATCGCCGAGGGCACCTTCGCAGAGGTCGTGGCGAACGCCCGCGTGATCGAGTCGTGGCTCGGGCGGCCCGCGTGAACGCGCTCGTGCTCGACGGCGTCCACGCCGCCTACGGCCCCTACAAGGCGCTGAACGGCGTCACCGCATCGATCGCCGAGGGCGAGTCCGTCGCGCTGCTCGGCCGCAACGGGGTGGGCAAGTCGACCGTCGTGCGCGTCGCGAGCGGGATCGTCCCGGTCACCTCGGGCACCCTCGAGGTCCTCGGGCGCACGGTGCGCAAGACGGCGGCGCACGTGCTCGCGCGCCGCGGCGTCGTGCACCTCCCCGAGGGCGTGGGGCTGTTCACGGGGCTCTCGATCGAGGAGAACCTGGTGCTGCGCGTGGGCGGCGCGACCCGCGCGCAGCGGCGTGCGCGGCTCGCCGACGCGATGGAGCGGCTCCCCGCCGCCCTGCGCGAGCGCCGCCGGGTCCGAGCCGGCCAGCTCTCCGGCGGCCAGCAGCGGCTCGTCGCGGTCGCCGCGGCGATCGCCGCGGCGCCGAGGCTGCTGCTCGCCGACGAGCCCGCCCTCGGCCTCGCCCCAGCGGCGGCCGACGACGTCTACACGGCGCTGGCGGCCGCACGGAGCGCGTCGACCGCGATGGTGGTCGTCGAGACCCGGCTCGACCGCGTCGCCAGGCTCTGTGCGCGCGCCATCGTGCTCGACGCGGGCGTCGTCGCCTACGACGGGTCGATCGAGGACTCCGGCGGCATCCTCGCCGCGCTCCTGGGGGTCAGCGGGGCGGTCTGAGCATCGGTGCGAAGGCGGCCTTGAGGACCCCGGAGCGCTCGGGATCCGCGATGGCCGCGCACAGGGCGACCCAGTCCTCGAGCGACTCCACGTGGGTCACGAGCCACGAGAGGTCGAGGCCCTCGGCGCACGCGGCGAGGTAGTGCTCGATCGCGTGGCGCCGGACGCCGCCCACGGTCTCGACCCCGAAGCCCGAGGAGCCGACGAGTGCCAGCTCTTTGAAGTAGATGGGCGTCCACTCGAAGCGCCGCGGGGTCGCGACGCCGAGCAGGACCACGCGCCCGCGCATCCGCGCCGCGCGCACGGCGAGCTCGAGGGTCTCCGCGGACCCGACGGTGTCGTAGACGACGTCGACGCCGCCCGGGTACGACATCGCGAGCCCCTGGAGGGCCGGCCGCGCCTCGCCGCCCGAGAACGCACAGATCGCGTCGAGCGCCGCGTCGCGCGGCTCGTGGTCGATGGCGAGGTGCGCGCCGAGCCGCGCGACGGCCTCGCGCTGGTGGTCGTAGCGGCACAGGACCGCGACCTCGACGTCGGGGTGCCAGCGCCGCAGCACGGCGACCGCCATGGACCCGAGGGCGCCCGCCCCGATGACGAGCGCACGGCCGCGCGGCGGGGGAGGGGTGCGCGAGATCGCGTGGAGCGACACGCTGAAGGGGTCGGCGAGGACGGCCGCGGCGTCCGAGACGCCCTCGGGCACGCGGTGCAGCTGGCTCGCGTGGGCCACGAACTGCGTCGCGAACGCGCCCGGCGCACCGATGGCCACGCCCACGTGCAGCCCGGGGCCGAGGGCCGGGTCCAAGAACGCCTCGCACTGGGCGAGGTCGCCCGCCGCGCACGACGCACAGGCCTCGAGCCCCCGCGGCGCGCAGCTGAGCCAGGGGTCGAGGACGACGCGGTCGCCGGGGGCGACGCCCGCGGCCGGACCCGCCGCCAGCACGTCGGCGACGACCTCGTGACCGAGCACGAAGGGCAGCGGCGAGAACGCGGCCATCGGGTTGTCGAGGTCGCCCCCTGTCAGGTCGCCGAGCAGGAGGCGCGCGTCCGAGCCGCACACGCCCGCGAGCCGCGGCGCGCAGACGACGTCGTGCTCGCCGTCGACGGTCGGGTCGGGCAGGGAGCGCACCTCGACGGGCTGGGCGAGGAGCCGCGCGGCGACGGCGGGGTCGACGCCCGCTCGGACGTTGGCCTCGTGCGTGGCGGGCTCGCCGTAGAGGAGCCCCCTCACCACTCGCCCGGCAGCTCGACGGCGGCCTCCCCGCGCAGGGCGGCCACCATGCCGTCGCGGAAGCCCTGGAAATCGGTCGTCTTGAGCTCGACGACGGCCTTGAGGTCCGGCACGTAGTGCTCGATCTGCGTCGAGGCCATCGCCGCCACGATCGCGTCGGCGACGAGCTCGGGGGCGAAGCGCGCGCCCTCGTAGGCCGAGGGGTCCTGGCCGGGGTAGTCCCACATCGCCGTGTCGATCGGCCCAGGCAGGACGAGGCGGACCTCGACCCCGCTGCCCGCGAGGTCGACCGAGGCGGCCTCGGCGAACCCGCACAGCGCGAACTTGGAAGCGCAGTACGCCGCCTCCCCGCCGTTGCCGAGCCGCCCGACGAGGCTCGAGACCAGGACCACGGTGCCGCAGCGGCGCTCGAGCATCGTCGGGAGCGCGGCGAGGGTCATGGCCACGGGGGAGGCGAAGTTGAGGCGCATGACCTCCGCGACGTCGTCGTCGGCGAGGGCCTCGACACGACGGCGCATCGGCATCCCCGCGACGCACACGAGGGCGTCGAGTCGCCCGTGGCGCCCGAGGACCGCGCCCACGACCGCCCGGGCGGCGCCGAGGTCGGACAGGTCGCACACCTCGGCCTCGCTCGCGGGCGCGGTCCGGCGGCAGTCCGCGACGACGGCCTCGAGGAACTCGCGCCGTCGTGCGACCGCGACGACGGTCGTGCCGGTGGCGGCGAGCGCCCGGGCGGTGGCCGCCCCGATGCCCGAGGACGCGCCCGTGACGAGCGCGACGGGAGGTGACGCGTCGCTCATGGCGCCTCCTCGTTCGTCGCGCGTCGCCGGGCGCTGCGATGGGGTGAGCGAGGGGACTTGAACCCCCGGCCTCCAGGGCCACAACCTGGCGCTCTAACCTGCTGAGCTACGCCCACCAGGACGTTCCAGTCTTGCACACGTGCACGGACGCAGAGGCGCGCAAGGGCCCACCGGTACGCTCTGTGCGGGCCCCTGTAGCTCAACTGGACAGAGCGGATGGTTTCTACCCATCAGGTTGCGGGTTCGACTCCTGCCGGGGGCGCCGGCCGCAGGATCGTCGGGACGCGTCGAGGCGGACGGCGCGTCCGCGGAGCAGGGAGGGACGTGGCATCGAGCGAGACGAGCACCCCGAACGCCTTCGAGCGCTGGCGGTGGAACGACGCGTACTGGACGTCGACGTGGCCGACGCGCGAGGCGCTGACGGGGTCGGCGACCATGTCGCTGCTCGAGCGCCTGGCGCTGCGCGACGGCGAGCGCGTGCTCGACGTCGGCAGCGGCGCGGGGACGACGACGATCGAAGCGGCCCGGTCCGTCGCCCCGTCGGGCGAGGTCGTGGGGGCGGACATCTCCGCCCCGCTCGTGGCGCTCGCCCAGCGGTCCGCCTTGCGCGCGGGGGCGGAGAACGTTCGCTTCGTCCTGGCCGACGTCCAGACCGAGCGGGTGGACGGCGGCCCGTTCGACGTCGTGATGAGCCAGTTCGGGGTGATGTTCTTCGAGGACCCGGTCGCCGCGTTCGCGAGCCTCCGCGCACAGGTGGCCGACGGCGGTCGGCTCGGGTTCGCGTGCTGGCAGGCGGCCGAGAAGAACCCCTGGTTCCTCGGCCATGCCTTGGCGGGCCTCGTGCCGGGCCGCGAGACCGCTCCGGGCGCCCACGTCACGGGGCCGTTCGCCCTGAGCGACCCCGACGAGGTGGCCGCGCTGCTCGGCGCCACGGGGTGGGGGCCCGCGTCGATCGAGGCCGTCGAGGCGACGGCCACCGTGCCGCGCGAGGCGATCGCCGACGAGGGCCAGCCGGCGTTCCTCGGCGTGCCGACGGACCGCCTCGGCGAGGCTCGCGACGCCGTCGAGCGGCTCCTCGAGGGCTTCGAGGTCGTCGACGGGAACTACCGCGTCCCGATCGCCTACTTCGTCGTGTCGGCGGCGGCGGCCCCGTGACGCACGCCCCGGGCGGTACGGTGACCCCGTCGCGATGACCCTCCCCGCCGTCACCCCTGCGAGGAGCGAGCCGCGAGCCGACACGGTCATCGAGACCGTGCAGCTGACCAAGGTGTACCCGGGGGCGGACTTCCGCGCGGTCGACTCGCTCGACCTCACCGTGTCGCGCGGCGAGATCTTCGGGCTGCTCGGCCCCAACGGCGCGGGCAAGACGACGACCGCGGGGATGCTGACGACGCGGGTGGTCCCGACGTCGGGGTCCGCCCACGTCGCGGGCGTCGACGTGATCGCACACCCCGCCGTCGTGAAGCAAGCCGTCGGCGTCGTCTCCCAGACCAACACGCTCGACCGCCAGCTCACCGTGTGGGAGAACCTGTACTTCCACGGGCGGCTGTTCGGGATCGGGGCGGCCGCGTCGCGCAGGATCGCCGACGAGCTGCTCGAGCAGTTCCAGCTCTCGAGGTGGGCGAAGGCCTCGGTCTACGCCCTCTCGGGCGGGATGGCCCAGCGCCTCATGGTGGCCCGCTCGATCTTCCACCGCCCCGCGGTCCTCTTCATGGACGAGCCGACGGCGGGGCTCGACCCCCAGAGCCGCCTCGCGCTCTGGGACATCCTCCGGGACCTGCACGCGGGCGGCCAGACGATCCTGCTCACGACGCACTACATGGAAGAGGCGGACCAGCTCTGCGACCGCGTCGCGATCATGGACCACGGCCGGATCCTCGCGCTCGACACGCCCGAGGGCCTCAAGCGCAGCGTCGGGGTCGACACGATCGTCACGGTCAAGGCCCAGGGCGACCAGGACCGCCTCGCCGCCACCCTCGAGGCCGCCCTCGACGGGGTGACCAGGACGCGCGCGACCGAGCACGGGCTCGAGCTGCACGTGCGCGACACGGAGCGCCTGCTCGCACGCTGCGTGGCCGCCGCCGAGGACGCCGGGTTCCACGTCGAGGACCTGTCGATGGCCGAGCCGAGCCTGGAGACCGTCTTCATCAACCTCACCGGCAAGGAGCTGCGCGACTGATGGCGACCGTCACGACGAGTGAGGCCGCCGAGCCGCTCGCGGTCCAGGGCGCGACGCGCAGCGCGTTCGCCGCCAGCCGCACCGCCCTCGGGGCGCTGCTCCTTCGCGACCTCGTCGTCCTGCGCAAGGACGTCTGGGTGTTCACGCTGCGCACGGTGATCCAGCCATTCCTGCTCTGCTTCGTGTTCCTCTACGTCTTCCCGAAGATCGGACAGGCGGTCGGCAGCACGCACTCGGCCGGCCCGGGCGGCGCGGCCGCCTCCGAGTCGGTCTTCGCGACCGTGCTCGTCGCCGGCGTGGTCGGCATCTCGATCATGTTCCAGGGCGTCCAGTCCGTGGCGCTGCAGATGTCCCAGGAGTTCGGCTTCACGAGGGAGATCGAGGACCGCGTCCAGGCGCCGTGCCCCATCTGGCTGGTGGCGATCGCCAAGGTCATCTCGGGGTCCGCGCAGGGGATGCTGTCGGCGGCCATCGTGCTCCCGATCGCCTCGGTCGTCCACGCTCCGGGCGTCGAGGCCCACGTGACGCTGCACTGGCTGCTCATCCTCACGCTCGTGCCGCTGTCGTGCGTGGCGATGTCCGCGCTCGGCCTCGTGCTCGGCACGAGCTTCGAGCCGCGGAACATCGGGCTCATGTTCGGGTTCGTCGTGCTGCCCATCACGTTCCTCGGCGGCACCTACTACCAGTGGACGCGCCTCGCGCCCGTCGAGGTCGGCTCGTGGCACTGGCTCCAGATGCTCGTGCTCGTCAACCCCTTGATCTACGTGAACGAGGGGATGCGCGCGGCGTTCACGCCGGTGCCCCACATGCACCTCTACGTCATCTACCCGGTGCTCATCGGCTTCTGCGCGGCCTTCTTGTCGATAGGGCTGCGCAACTTCAAGGGGCGCGTCCTCAGCTGATCGCCGCGCCCCTGCGCCGCGCCTCGGCCGCGTCCTCGTCGCCGAGCGAGAAGCGCGCCGGGCGCCCGGGCGTGCGCACGACGGTGCCCTCGCCCTCCAAGAGGACGAGGTGCGCGAGCGTCTCGCCCGACGCGGCGCGCTGGATGAACGACGACGAGGTCTCGAGGGGCCGCGACCACGTCAGCCGGGTCGTGAGCTCCCAGCACGTGAGCCCGTCGGCGGCGCGCAGCGCCGCGAGGATCTCGTCGAGTCGCGCGCGGTGGTGCGCCCGCAGCTCGCCGACGCGGTCCGCGAGCCCCGAGAATCGCCACTCGTGGCCGGGGAGGACCTCGTCGCACTCGAGGCGCTCGACGAGCCCGAGTGAGTCGAGGTAGTCGGCCAGCGGGTTGCCGGGCTGCTGGCTGTGCACCGCGATGTTGGGCGAGATCCGCGGCAGCACGTGGTCCCCCGAGAGCAAGAGCCGCCGCGAGGGGCTGTGGAAGCACAGGTGCCCGGGGGAGTGCCCCGGGGTCCACACCGCGCGCAGGTCCCACCCCGGCAGGTCGACGGTCGCCCCACCCTCGAGCAGGCGGTCGGGCGGGGCCATCCGGACGAACGAGCGGATCTGCATGGACGAGCCGAGGAGGTCCGGGGCGATCCCGGTGGGCACGCCGCAGACCTCGAGCAGGTCGGCCATCGAGGCCAAGAGCCCGTCGGTGTCGACGTAGCGCCCGACGAGCAGCGCGGCATCGGCGGGGTGCAGCCCCACCCAGGCGCCCGAGGTCTCCCGGACGCGTCCCGCGAGGCCGTAGTGGTCGGGGTGGATGTGGGTGACGACGACCGCGCGGACGTCGGCGACGGACCCGCCCGCGACGACGAGCCCGTCGCAGAGCGCTGCCCACGCCTCGGGGGTGTCCCACCCCGCGTCGACGAGCGCGACGCCGTCGTCGAGCTCGAGCGCGTAGACGAGCACGTAGCGCAGCGGGTTGTCGGGGATGGGCACGGGGATCGACCACAGCCCCGGCCGCACCTGCTCGACGGGGGGCACCACGCCCGCGGCCCAGGCTTCGCGCTGGCGCGTCCCGGTCACCTGCATCCCGCGACGCTAACAACGCGCGGGCCGGCCGCCGTCCGCGGTGGCGTCGCTCCGCGGTGGCGTCGCGGCTGGTCGGGGCGCCCGGATTTGAACCGAGGACCTCGTGCTCCCAAAGCACGCGCGCTGCCAAACTGCGCCACGCCCCGTCGTGCCGCCGCAGCGGCGCTTGGAGCGTACCGGCCGCTCCCGTGCCGCCGGGGCGGCGCGCTCGCTACTTCTTGCTGCCGAGGATGCGGTTGATCTTCGTGCCGCAGACCGGGCACGGGCCCTGGGCGGCGCGGCGGCCGTTGGCGAGCTCGACCTCGGCGCCCTCGAACTGGCGCTTCTCACGGCACTTGACGCAGTACCCCTCGAACTCAGCCATCGCTCCCCCTTCTCGCTGGGGACCAAGGCCCCACCGCTGGGGCGACGCTAGCCAGAGCCCGCCGCGCGTGGCGTGACCACGCCCCGCCCGTACCCTGAGGCGATGGCCGAGGCGCGCCACGACGGTCCGGTCGAGGGCCTCGGGGCGGTCTGGTCCTCGCTCGTCGCCCTCGGCCACGAGCTCACCGAGGCGGAGTTCGACCTGCCGACGGGGTGCCCGGGCTGGACGGTCCGAGACCAGTTCAGCCACGTGATCGGCACCGAGCTGCTGCTCCAGGCCGTCGGGGCGCCACCTGCCAGCCGCGCCGACGGCCCCCACGTGCGCAACGAGCTCGGGGCGCTCAACGAGCGGTTCGTCGAGGCGCGCCGCCACCTGCCGGGCCACGCCGTCGTGGCCGAGCTCGACGAGCTCGCGACCCGGCGCCTCGCCGCCCTGCGCGAGCTCGATGCCGAGGCGGAGATCGCGCGCAGCGCGAGCCCCCTCGAGCTCCTGCCGTACGTGGACTACGTGTCCACCCGCACGATCGACGCCTGGATCCACGAGCAGGACGTCCGGATCGCGACCGGCTGCCCGGGGGGCCACGGTGGCGAGGCCGAGCGCATGACCCTCGACCGCCTCGAGGCCTCGCTGCCCTACGTGCTCGCCCGGCGCGTGGGTGCGCCGTGCGGGACGACGCTGCGCGTGGACGTCGCCGGGCCGCTCGGCCGCACCGTGCAGCTGGCCGTGGACGCCGGCGCGGACGGGGCGCCACGGGCGATCGCCACGCCGGTCATCGACGGGTGGCCGACGGCGGTGGTGCGCCTCGAGCAGGCGACGTTCGTGGCGCGGGCGTGCGGGCGGATCTCGGCTACGGCCGCCAGGGCGGCGCCGCGCACCGAGACCGCGGGCGACGCACCGCTCGCCCTCGCGTTCCTCGCGTCGATGGTCGTCACGGCCTGACGCAGGTGGCGCGCGCGGGGCCGCCGTTACAGTGGGCACCCACCATGCGCGCCACGTCAGAGGTCCTCGAGGAGAACAAGGTCAGGATCGCCGTCGAGGTCGACGAGGACGAGGTCGAAGCGGCCCTCGCCACGGCGGCCAAGGCCCTCGCCCGCCAGGTGCGCATCCCGGGATTCCGTCCCGGCCACGCACCACGCCCGGTCGTCGAAGCCAGGATCGGCGGCGCCAAGGCCCTGCGTGACGAGGCGATGCGCGAGCTCTTGCCGGACTACTACGCGCGGGCGGTGTCGGCGACCGAGGTGGAGCCCATCTCTGCGCCCGAGCTCAACGTGACCAAGGGCGAAGAGGCCGGCCCCGTCGAGTTCGACGCCGTCGTGGAGGTCCGCCCACAGGTCCACGTCACGGGCTACGACGCCCTGCGCGTGACGATCCCATCGCCCATCGCGACCGACGACGAGGTCGACCAGCTCCTCGACCAGCTCCGTGAGACCGACGCGGTGCTCTCCGAGGTCGCCCGTCCGATCGTGACGGGGGACCACGTGACGATGGACGTGACCGGCCGCGACGAGGAGGGCACCGAGGTGGTCTCGGTCCCCGACTACGACTACGTGGTCGGCCAGGGCACCATCGTCGACGTCGCCGACGAGCAGCTCTCGGGCATGCGCGCGGGCGAGACCCTGGCGGTCACGGGGACCGCGCCCGGCGGCGCGCAGATGTCGTATTCGCTCGTGCTCAAAGACGTGCGCGAGCGCGTGCTGCCCGAGCTCACCGACGAGTGGGTCGAGGAGAACTCGGAGTTCTCGACCGCACAAGAGCTGCGCGACGCCTACCTCGGCCGCATCCACGCTTACAAGCTCACCCAGGCGCGCCGCGCGATGCGCGAGGCGACGATGGCGGCGGTCGCCGAGCAGGTCGGCGACGCAGAGGTGCCAGAGTCGCTGCTCGACGCCGAGACGCGCGAGCGCTTCCAGGAGTTCCAGCAGAACCTCGAGTCCCAGGGAGCGTCCCTCGAGGAGTTCTTCCGCGTGACGCACCAGAGCCCCGACGACCTCGTCGAGATGATGCGGACCGAGGCGATTCGCGCGGTCAAGGTCGACCTGGCCCTGCGCGCCATCGCCCTCGACGAGCAGCTGGAGCCCACCGCCGAGGCCCTCGACGAGGAGGTCGCCCGCCTCGCAAAGGAGACGGGCCGCACGCCCGCCAAGCTCCGCGAGGAGCTCGAGCGCGGCGGGCGCCTCGGGGCGCTGCGCGCCGCGAGCACCAAGCAGCTCGCCGCGGACTGGGTGCTCGAGCGGGTGACCTACGTCGACGAGACGGGCTCAGAGATCGACCGCGACGCCCTCGAGGCCGACGGGGCCGCCGAGGACGACGACACCGCCAATGACGCCGAGCACGGCGCCGAGCAGGTAGACCAATCGTCGAGCGAGCACGACACCGAGGAGCCAACGTGAGACTGTCCGACCACCTGCGTTCGTCCGACTACCTGGTCCCGACGGTGGTCGAGTCCTCCAACCGCGGCGAGCGCGCCTACGACCTGTACTCGCGCCTGCTCAAGGAGCGCATCATCTTTTTGGGCTCGGTGCTCGACGACACCGTGGCGAACCTGATCTGCGCCCAGATGCTCTTCTTGGAGTCCGAGGACCCCGAGAAGGACATCCACCTCTACATCAACTCGCCCGGCGGCGACCTCACGGCGCTGCTCGCGATCTACGACACGCTCAAGTACATCAAGCCCGACGTGTCCACGTTCTGCTTCGGGCAGGCCGCCTCGGCCGGCGCGGTGCTCCTCGGCGCGGGCACCAAGTCGAAGCGCTTCGCCCTGCCGCACTCGAGGATCGTGCTGCACCAGCCCTGGGGCGGCGTCGGCGGCCAGGCGTCCGACATCGAGATCCAGGCCAAGGAGATCCTGCGGATGCGCGACCTGCTGAACGAGATGCTCTCGGCGGACACGGGCCAGCCGGTCGAGCGCATCCAGAAGGACACGGACCGGGACTTCGTGATGACCGCGGACGAGGCCGTCACCTACGGGCTCGTGGACGAGGTGATCGCGTCGAGGGAGGGAACCACCCTCGCGGCAGTCGGCGCCGCCTAAGGTTTGCGCGGGCACCGACGCGGGGGGGACGAGACGTGGCCAAGTTCGGTGAGGGCGGCGAGCTCGTCAAGTGCAGCTTCTGCGCGAAGTCCCAAAAGCAGGTCAAGAAGCTGATCGCCGGGCCGGGCGTCTACATCTGCGACGAGTGCATCGACCTGTGCAACGACATCATCGCCGATGAGCTGCACGAGCAGGCCGACGTCCCCTTCGAGGAGCTCCCGAAGCCGAAGGAGATCTTCGAGTTCCTGAACGACTACGTCGTCGGGCAGGACTACGCGAAGAAGATCCTCTCGGTCGCGGTCTACAACCACTACAAGCGCGTCCAGGCGGGCCAGCCGAAGGACGACACCGTCGAGCTGCAGAAGTCCAACATCCTGCTGCTCGGCCCGACCGGCTGCGGCAAGACCCTCCTCGCCCAGACCCTCGCGCGGATGCTGAACGTGCCCTTCGCGATCGCCGACGCGACGGCGCTCACCGAGGCCGGCTACGTGGGCGAGGACGTGGAGAACATCCTGCTCAAGCTGCTCCAGGCGGCCGACTTCGACGTGAAGCGCGCGGAGTCCGGGATCATCTACATCGACGAGATCGACAAGATCGCGCGCAAGGCCGAGAACCCCTCGATCACGAGGGACGTGTCCGGCGAGGGCGTCCAGCAGGCGCTGCTCAAGATTCTCGAGGGCTCCACGGCCTCGGTGCCCCCCCAGGGCGGGCGCAAGCACCCCCACCAGGAGTTCATCCAGATCGACACGACCAACGTGCTGTTCATCTGCGGCGGGGCCTTCGCGGGCCTCGACGAGATCATCGAGCAGCGCATCGGGCGCAAGTCGATCGGCTTCGGCGCGCAGGTGGGCTCGACGCGCAGCGCCGACGAGGAGATCTTCCGCCACGTGCTGCCCGAGGACCTCATGCGCTTCGGGCTCATCCCCGAGTTCATCGGCCGGCTCCCCGTGGTCGGCGCGGTGCGCCAGCTCGACCGCGAGATGCTGTGCCGCGTGCTCACCGAGCCGAAGAACTCGCTCGTGCGCCAGTTCCAGCGCGTCTTCGAGCTCGACGGCGTCGGCCTCGAGCTGACCGACGACGCCCTCGAGGCCGTGGCCGACCTCGCCCTGCTCCGCGGCACCGGGGCGCGCGGGCTGCGCGCGATCCTCGAAGAGGTCCTCCTCGACGTGATGTACGACCTGCCCGGCCGCACCGACGTGGCCCGCTGCGTCATCGACGCGAACGTCGTCCGCGACCGCGCCGCGCCGACGCTCGTCCCGGCCAAGCCGACCCGCACGCGCCGCGCCGCCTCCTGAGCACCTTGGGCGCCTCGCCGAGGGGGCTCGACGACGCGCTCGAGTGGCTGGCGGGCCACGTCGACTACGAGCGGACCGCCCCCACGCGGCGCGACGTCCCGACCCTCGCGCCCGTGCGCGACGCCCTCTTCGCGCTCGGCGACCCCCAGCTCGACGTGCCGACCGTCCACGTCACGGGCACGAACGGCAAGGGCTCGACGACCGCGATGGCCGCCGCCCTCCTCGAGGCGACGGGTCGGCGCGTCGGCACCTTCACGAGCCCAGACCTGCACGCGGTGCACGAGCGCATCTGCGTGGCGGGCGCGCCGATCGACGACGCCACCCTCGTCGACGTGCTCGGGCGGCTCGCCGACCTCGAGCGGACCACGGGCGTGCGGCTCACCCGCTTCGAGCTGCTCACCGTGGGGGCCCTCTTGCACTTCGCCGACGAGGCCGTCGACGTCGCGGTGGTCGAGGTCGGGCTCGGCGGGACCTGGGACGCGACGAACGTCGTGGCCTCTGAGGTCGCCGTCGTGACCAACGTCTCCCTCGACCACACCGAGGTCCTGGGCGACACCGTCGAGGCGATCGCGCGCGACAAGGCCGGGATCGTGAAGCCCGGCTCGATCGCCGTCCTCGGCGACGAGGACCCGACGACGATCGCGCTGCAGGCCGCCCTCGCGACCTCGCACGGCGCCCGCGACGTGTGGCGCCGGGGCGCCGAGCTGTCGCTCGCGCGCAACGACCTCGCCGTGGGCGGGCGCCTCATCACCGTCGCCACGCCGCGCGGCGCGCACGAGGACGTCTTCGTGTCGCTGCACGGCGCGCACCAGGGCGCGAACGCGCTGTGCGCGATCGCGGCCGCGGAGGCCTTCGGCGCGACCGCGCTCGGTGACGACGTCGTCGCGAGCGCGCTCGGCACGATCCGGATCCCCGGGCGCATGGAGGTGCTGCGCCACCACCCGACGGTCCTCCTCGACGGCGCGCACAACCCCGCGGGCGCGGCCGTGCTCGCCGACGCGCTCGAGGCGTCCTTCGTCGTCCCGGGCGTGCGCTGCCTCGTGCTCGGCGCGCTGTCGAGCCGCGACCCCGCCTCGCTCCTCGAGCCGCTCGCGGCCGTCGGCGTCGACACCGTGTACTGCTGCGAGCCGCCGACGCCGCGCGCGCTCGCCGCGTCGACGGTGGCCGCCGCCGCCGCGCGACTGGGCCTGCACGCACGCGTGGTCGTCGACCCCGGCGACGCGATCGACGCGGCGCTCGCCGACGCGGCTGACGACGACCTCGTCGTCGTCACGGGGAGCTTCTACGTCGTCGGCGCGGTGCGAGGGCACCTCTTGGGGCTTCCCCCGCATCGGGGCTGACGACCCGGTGGTACCGTCTCGCGCCGTGAACCAGACCCTCGTCATCGTGAAGCCCGACGGCGTCGAGCGTCGCCTGATCGGCGAGATCGTCGGACGATTCGAGCGCAAGGGGCTCCGTGTGGTGCGGGCGGACCTGCGCCAGATCGACGAGACGACGGCCCGCCGCCACTACGCCGAGCACGAGGACAAGCCGTTCTTCTCCGAGCTCGTGGCCTTCATCACCCGGTCCCCGGCCTTCGTGGGGGTCCTGGAGGGCCCCGCGGACACCTGGGCGATCGTGCGCTCGATGATGGGCGCGACGAACCCGAAGGACGCCGCCCCCGGCACGATCCGCGGCGACCTCGCGACCGAGCTCACCGAGAACCTGATCCACGGCTCGGACTCCGCGGCCTCCGCCGCGCGCGAGATCGACGTCTTCTTCCCGACGCGCTGAGCCGCCCGTGGCGGCCGTCGACGTCGTCGTGGAGACAGGCGCCAAGCGCAGCTTCGCGAGCGCGCTCGACTGGCCCGGCTGGGCGCGGTCCGCCACGACGCCCGACGCCGCGCTCGACGCGCTCGCGTCGTACCGCGGTCGCTACACGGGTGTGCTCGCCACGGCCTCCCTCGCTGCGCCTGTCGGCGCCCTGCACGTTCGCGAGGCGCTCGTCGGCGACGCGACGACGGACTTCGGCGCGCCCTCCCAGATCGCCGAGCGCGACCGGCGCGCGCTGCGCCGCGCGGACCGCGAGCGGCTCGGCGCGATCCTGTCGGCGTGCTGGTCGCGCTTCGACGAGGTCGCCGACGCCGCGGGCCAGCTGCGCACCGGACCGCGCGGCGGGGGCCGTCAGGTCGATGCGATGCGCCGCCACGTCGCCGAGGCCGAGGTCGCCTACGCGCGCGGGCTGGGGCTGTCCGTCGCGGCGACGAACGGCGAGCCGCGCGCCGTCGAATGGCTGCGCGCGCGCGTGCTCGGCGTGCTCGACGGCACCGTGACACCCGAGCGCGATGCCCGCTGGCCGCTTCGCTACGCGGTGCGGCGCATCGCATGGCACGCGTGCGACCACCTCTTCGAGATCGAGGACCGCGCCGATCGTTCGCGACCGCGACGAGCTCGAGGTGCTCGCCCTGACGTCGGGGTCGGGGCGCGCACGCACGAGATCGAGCGCGCGAAGCGCGTGCGACGTCGCCATCGTGACGCGCGGCGAGGTGCCGTGACGCTCGCGCGACGCTTATCGAACGCTTACGAACGCTTACGAACGCCAGCGCACACCCCCGCCTTGTCCTTCACGCAGGACTCCCGTACGCTGGGCGCGCAGATGCGCTGGGGGCGGCGCACCAAAAGGACGCATCAATGGCAGATAATCGATTCTCGTTGCTCGGGCGCGACATGGCCGTCGATCTTGGGACCGCCAACACGCTCGTGTACGTGCGTGGCCGCGGCATCATCCTCAACGAGCCGTCGGTGGTCGCCGTCGACGTGAAGGACGGTCGGCCGCTCGCGGTCGGCGCCGAGGCGAAGCGCATGATCGGCCGCACGCCGTCGAACATCCAGGCCATCCGGCCCCTGAAGGACGGCGTGATCGCCGACTTCGAGGTCTGCGAGAAGATGCTCCGCTACTTCATCCACCGGGTCCACCAGCGCCGGTTCGCGAAGCCCCGCATGGTGATCTGCGTCCCGTCGGGCATCACGGGCGTCGAGCAGCGCGCCGTCATGGAGGCCGCCGAGTACGCCGGTGCGCGCAAGGCCTGGATCGTCGAAGAGCCCATGGCCGCGGCGATCGGCGCGGGGCTACCCGTGCACGAGCCGACCGGCAACATGATCGTCGACATCGGGGGCGGGACCACCGAGGTCGCCGTGATCTCGCTCGGCGGCATCGTGACCAGCCAGTCCATCCGCATCGGCGGCGACGAGCTCGACGAGGCGATCGTCACGTACGTGAAGAAGGAGTTCAGCCTCGCGCTCGGTGAGCGCACCGCCGAGGAGATCAAGATCGCGCTCGGGTCTGCCTACGAGCTCGAGGAGGAGCTGCGCGCCGAGATCCGCGGTCGCGACCTCGTGACGGGGCTGCCGAAGACGATCGTCATCTCGACCGAGCAGATCCGCGAGGCGATCGAGGAGCCCGTGCAGGCCATCGTCGACGCGATCAAGGTCACCCTGGACCGCACGCCGCCCGAGCTGGCTGCGGACATCATGGACCAGGGCATCGTGCTCGCCGGCGGTGGGGCCCTGCTCCACGGCCTCGGTGCGCGCATCGAGTCCGAGACCGCGATGCCGGTCGTGGTGGCCAGGGACCCTCTCAGCTGCGTCGCGATCGGGAGTGGTCAGTGCCTCGAGGAGTTCGACGTCCTCAAGCGGGTGCTCATCACGTCCTCGTCGCGCTGACGCGAGGCGGCCCGTGGCCCAGGCGAGAGGACGCCGGCGCCTCGTCACCCTCTCGGTGCTCCTGCTCGCCGCGCTCACGCTCCTCGCGATCGGCGGGCCGTTCCGCACCACGGCGTCGAAGGTCGCACGCGCGGTCGTCTCACCGTTCGTCGACGTCGTCCACGGCGTGACGAAGCCCATCGGCGAGTCGGTGGCCGGCATCTTCAACTACGGCGCCGTCGTCGCGCAGAACCACCTGCTCGCCCAGCAGCTCGGACAGCTCCACCAGCAAGAGGTCGCCTACGCGTTCCAGCTGCACCAGCTCGCCGACGTGATGGCGCTCAAGCGGCTGCCGTTCGTGGGCACCCTGCCGACCGTGACCGCCCAGACCACCGCCCAGAACCTCTCCAACTTCGCCGCCACGATCGAGATCAACAAGGGCACGTCTGCGGGCGTGCTCGACGGCATGCCGGTCGTCGGCGGGGGCGGCCTCGTCGGCATCGTGACGTCGGCGACGAGCGGCGGCGCGACGGTCACGCTCCTCACCGACGCGAGCCAGTCGATCGGCGTCACCTTCGGCGTCGGCGGCGAGGCCTACGTGCGCGGCCAGGGGCCGACGCGCAACCTGTCGATGGACTTCGTGGCGCCGGGCACGCCCGTGCACCTCGGCGAGCACCTCTTCACGAACGGCCTCCAGGGCGGCCTGTTCCCCGCGGGGATCCCGGTCGGGACCGTCGACGGCACGCTGAGCGGGACGGGGGTCGTCCAGCAGTCGATCTCGGTGGCCCCGCTCGCCAACCTCTCGAACCTCGCCTACGTGGACGTCGTGCTGTGGGAGCCCGGCGCATGACCTTCTCGCGCTGGCTCTGGCTCGTGGTCGTCGCCCTCGGGATCGTCGTCGTCCAGCTCACGATCGCCGACGAGCTCTCGATCTCCGGGGTCCACGCCGAGCTCCTCTGGGTGCTCCCGGTCGCCGCGGGCCTCACGGCCGGGGCGATGGCGGGGATGGTGGCGGGCTTCGTGGGCGGGGTGGTGGCGGACCTCTTCCTCCCCACGCCCTTCGGGCTCTCGGCGTTCGTCGGGGTCCTCGTGGGCTACGTGATGGGGAGGCTCGGCGAGGAGGGGATCGGCGACCTCCACGGCTCGCAGTGGTGGGTCGCGCCCTCGCTCGGGGCCGCGAGCGGGTTCTGCGCCCCGGTCCTCTACGCCCTCTGCGGGGCCGTCCTCGGGCACCGCTCCTACCTGTCGTCGACCCTCGTCGTCGTCTGCCTCCTCGACGCCGCGGCGTGCGCGCTGCTCGTGCGGCCCGTCATGCGCCTCGTGGGGCCGCTCCTCGCCGAGGACCCCCTCCGCGGCGCGCTCGAGCCGGTGCGAGGTGCGATGTGAGCCGAAGCTGGCGCCAGCGGGGGCTGCCGCGGTCGTCGTCGGTGCGCTGGCCGACGTGGGGCCCGTCGCACGGCACGCGGATCACCCAGCGGCGCGCGTCGCTGCCCAACCCCCTCGCGGCCCCCGAGGACGTGGGCTCGCGCCCCCTCACGCGGCTGTGGGTGGTGGGCGCGGTGTTCGCGCTGCTCTTCGCCTTCATGGGCGTGCGCCTGGCGTTCCTGCAGATCGCCGACCAGGGCGCGGCCGCGGCGACCGTGCAGCTCAACACGCTGCGCACCGTGTCCATTCCCGCACCGCGCGGTGAGATCGTCTCGCGCGAGGGCACCAAGCTCGTCGCCAACACCTTCCATCAAGAGCTCGTGCTCTCAAGGACCCAGGCGGTGGCCGACCCCGGGCTCGTCGGTCGGGTGGCCGCGCTCGTGGGGCTGCCGCCACAGGCCATCTCGAACGCGCTCAACAACCCCCAGTACGACCCGTACCAGCCCGTCCCGATCCTGACCGACACGCCGACCAAGGTCATCATCTACCTCGAAGAGCACCGCAGCATGTTCCCGGGCGTGTCCGTCGAGACGCGCACCGAGCGCACGTACCCCGCGGGTGGCACCCTCGCGCCCCAGCTGCTCGGCTACGTGGGCCCCATCACCGCCCAGCAGTACGCGGCCTCCAAGGGCTTCTACAGCATGAACTCGATCGTGGGCAAGGACGGCATCGAGGAGTACTACGACCCGTACCTGCGCGGCGTCGACGGCAAGCAGGTGATCCAGGTGGACGCCTACGGCAACCCGATCCAGACGGTCAAGAACAAAGCGCCGACGGTGGGCGACACGGTCGTGCTCAACGTCGACGCGCCGCTGCAGTCCTTCCTCACGACCGCGCTCGCCCAGGACATCTACCGCGTCCGCTCGACGCCCGACCCGCGGTCCGGGAAGTACCCGTCCGCGCCCAACGGCGCGGCGATCGTGCTCGACCCGCGCAACGGGCACGTGCTTGCGATGGCGAGCTTCCCGTCCTACAACCTCGACGTCTGGAAGGGCGGGATCTCCCAGGCCAACTACAACACGCTCCTCAGCTCGGGCGCGATGAACAACAACGTGACGGGCGGCACCTACACCCCCGGGTCGACGTTCAAGCTCGTGACGGCGACCGCCGCGCTCCAGGACCACCTGATCGCGCCCACCCAGTACGTCGACGACGTCGGGCACTTCAAGATCCCGAGCTGCCACTCGTCGGGCACGGCGGGCTGCGTCTTCTACGACGACGAGACGACCGGACTCGGCTACGTGAACCTGCCGCTCGCGCTCACCGAGTCGTCGGACTACTACTTCTACAACCTCGGCTACCAGTTCTGGAACAACTACACGAACATCCCGCACTATCGCTACGGCGAGACGCCCATCCAGGACGTCGCGGCCGCCTATGGGCTCGCCGCACCGACCGGGGTCGACCTGCCCGGCGAGTCCTCGAGCATCGTCGACAGCCCCCAGGTGCACGCGGCCGAGCACCACCAGTACCCGTCGCTGTACCCAAACGGCGGCTGGTTCACCGGCGACAACATCGAGATGGCGTTCGGCCAAGGCGGGACCGTGCTCACTCCGATCGGGCTCGCCAATGCCTACGCCACCTTCGCGAACGGCGGGACCCGCTACACCCCCGAGGTGGCCGCGGCGGTCGTGTCCTCGTCGGGTCGCGTCGTCGAGCGCTACCTCCCGAAGATCGCCGGCTCCGTCACCCTGCCGCCCTCGGTGCGCAACCCCATCCTCCAGGGGCTGCTCGGCGTCGTGAACAACCCGAGCGGGACGGCCTACGGCACGTTCCACACCTACGCGAACTTCAACCTCAGCTCGTTCCCGATCGCGGGCAAGACCGGCACGGCCTCGATCGTGAAGGGTCAGGAGCCCAACAGCTGGTTCGTGGGCTTCGGTCCCGTGGGACACCCGCGCTACGTCGTGCTCTGCGTGATAGCCCAAGGCGGCTACGGCGCCGACGCGGCCGCCCCGGTGGTCGCCCAGACCTTCGACTTCCTCGTCCACCACCCCGTGGGGGCCCTGCACCTCCCACGGGTCCACCACGCGACCGACACGGGGACCACCTCGACGACGAGCACCACGACGGCGGCGAGGAACCCCAGGGGGTGACGGGGTCCGCGGCCGAGGCCGCGGGTCCGTAGGGTTGTGCAATGACGACCCTGTGGGACCGCGTCGAACCGCTGCTCTGGCACGTCGCCAAGCCCGCGCGCTACATCGGCGGCGAGGACGGCTCGTTCCGTGACCTGAAGGGCGACGACGTCGTGCGGTGGCTGCTGTGCTACCCCGACACCTACGAGATCGGGCTCCCCAACCAGGGCCTCCAGATCCTGTACTCGATCCTGAACGAGCGCGACGACGCCGCCGCCGAGCGCGCCTACGCGCCGTGGACCGACATGGAAGCGTCGATGCGCGCGGCGGGCATCCCGCTCTTCTCGGTCGAGTCGACGCGGCCCGCGGCGGAGTTCGACGTGATCGCGTTCAACCTGTCGGCCGAGCTCACCTACACGAACGTGCTCAACATGCTGGACCTCGCCGACGTGCCGCTGCGCACCGCGGCGCGGGGGCCAGGCGACGCTGTCGTCCTCGCGGGCGGCCACTGCACCTACAACCCCGAGCCCCTGGCGGACTTCCTCGACGCCGCCGTCCTCGGCGACGGCGAAGAGGTCGTGAGCGAGCTGCACGACGCGATCACCGCCTGGCACGCGACGGGGGAGGACCGGGACCGCCGCGGGCTGCACCGCGCGCTCGCGGCGATCGAGGGCGTCTACGTGCCGAGCCTGTACACCCCGCGCTATGAGGCGGGGCGCCTCGCGGGCTACGACGCGGCCGACGACGCGCCCCGCACCGTCGAGAAGCGCACGGTCGCGGACCTCGCCGACTGGCCCTACCCGCGCGCCCAGCTCGTCCCGCTCACCGAGGTCGTCCACGACCGGCTCAACGTCGAGGTCTTCCGAGGCTGCACGCGGGGCTGTCGGTTCTGCCAGGCGGGGATGATCACGAGGCCGGTGCGCGAGCGGCCGAAGGACCAGGTGCTCGAGCTCGTCCGCGACGGGATCGCGCGAACGGGCTACGACGAGGTCGCGCTGACGTCGCTGTCGACGGCGGACTTCTCGGGCATCGAGGACGTCGTCGGGGCGCTGACCGAGCGGGGCTCGTCGACCCACGACGTGGCGGTGTCCCTGCCCTCGCTGCGCGTCGACGCCTTCACCGTGGCGACCGCCGCGGCGATCCAGCAGGTCCGGCGCACCGGGCTCACCTTCGCCCCCGAGGGCGGCACCTGGCGAATGCGCCGGGTCATCAACAAGCTCATCAGCGACGACGACCTCTTCAGCGCCATCGACGCGGCGTTCTCCCAGGGGTGGCGCCGCGTGAAGCTCTACTTCCTCATCGGGCTGCCGACCGAGCGCGACGAGGACGTCGTCGCCATCGCCGAGCTCGCCGCCGAGTGCGTGGCAAGGGGGCGCCGCCACCACCGCGCCGCCTCGGTCACGGCCTCGGTCGGCGGCTTCGTCCCCAAGTGCAACACGCCCTTCCAGTGGCACACGATGGACAGCCCCGAAGAGCTGCGCCGCAAGGTCGGGATGCTCCGCGACGTGGCCCGGCGGACCAACGGCCTCGAGATCCGCTGGCACGACCCCGACGCCACCGCTGCCGAGGGGATCGTCTCGCGCGGCGACCGCCGGATCGGCGGGGTCATCGAGCGCGTCTGGCGCGACGGCGGGACGTTCCAGGAGTGGTCCGAGCACTTCTCGCTGCCGCGGTGGCTCAAGGCGCTCGCCGCCGAGGGCCTCGACCTCGAGGAGACCGCGCTGCGCGCGCGCGACCGCGACGAGACGCTCCCGTGGGCGCACCTCTCCGCGGGCCTGCACCCCGACTTCCTCTGGGACGACTACGCGGCGTCGCTGCGCGCCGAGGGCGTCGAGGACTGCCGCTGGACGCCGTGCTACGACTGCGGGGCGTGCACGACCTACGGCACCGAGCACGTCGTCGCGTCAGCCGCCCCGCCCGCGGGCGGGTCCCAGGGCACCGGCCAGGGCCTCGATCTCAATGGGCCCACCGCGCCGGTGCTCGTCGGGCTGTCGTCGACGCGCAGGTGATCGGGCTGGCCCTGCCAGAGCGGCTGCGCCTGCGCTACGCGAAGCTCGGGAAGGTGCGCTTCACCTCACAGCGCGACCTCGCGCGCGTGATGGAGCGCGCGATGCGTCGCGCGACGCTGCCGCTCGCGCACTCCGCGGGCTTCTCGCCGAGGCCGCTCGTGAGCTTCGGGCTGGCGCTGCCGACCGGGTGCGCCTCGAGGGCCGAGTACCTCGACCTGCGCCTCGACCCCTCGCGGGCGACCGACGCGGTTGGCATCGTCGGGCTCGACGACGTCGACGTTGGCGAACTCGCCCGCTTCACGTCGCGCATGAGCGAGCTCCTGCCCGATGGCATCGACGTGACGGCCGCGGCGGGTCTCACCGGTGCGGAGCCGTCGCTGCAGGAGGCAGTAGCATCGTGTGACTGGGAACTGGAGGTGCTCGGCGTGAGCCCAGCAGTCTTGGCGGGTCGGGTCGAGCAGCTGCTCGAGGCCGACGCCGTGCAGGTCGCCAGAGAGCGCAAGGGAAGGATCGCCACGGATGACATCCGTCCGGCGATCCGCGCGCTCTCGGTCCTCGACCGGCCACGCCGCGAGATCGACGGCCTCGGCGAGGTCGTGACGCTCGCCGCGTCGCTGTCGACGCACCCCCGCGGGGTGCGCCCCGCGGAGCTGTGCGGCGCCCTCGGCAGCGAGGTGCTGCTCGTCGGCGCCTGCCGGACCCACCAGTGGATGGAGAACGACGACAGGACCGCCCGCGCGGAGCCCCTCACCGAGGACGGCACCGTCTGCGGCGGTCTGCCCGACCGCGCCATCGAGGTGCAGGACGGATGACCCCCCAAAGGACGCCCCCATATGGACGACATCGACCGAGCGCAGACGTCGGGCACGACCGTGCCCGTCCCGCCCGCCCCGGCTGAGGCACGCGCCACCGCCCCCAAGGTCGGCGACACGCGCCCCGCGCCCAAGATCGGCGACACGCGCCCGTCCGCCCCGTCGGCGGACGGGGCCGCGGGCACCCAGGAGCGCTCCGGGCGCAGCCGCGGGCGCCGCGGCGGGCGGGGCCGGGGGAGCCGCGGCCGCGGTGGCGAGGCTGGCAGCGCGCCCGCACGCTTCCGCGACGAGGAGGGACCGGTCGTCGCGTCGGCGCCCGAGCCCTCCGACGAGCCCTCCCGCAAGTCCCGGTCGCGGCGGCGGCGCACCCAGGAGCGGCGGCGCCCCTCGGGGCGCTACCTCATGTGCGTCCACGAGACCCCCGGGGCCACCCACATCGCGACCCTCGAGGGGCGCAACCTCGTGGAGCACATGGTCGCCAAGTCCACGAACGAGACGACCCAGATCGACGGGAACATCTACGTCGGTCGGGTCCAGAACGTGCTGCCCGGCATGGAGGCCGCCTTCATCGACATCGGGATCCCGAAGAACGGCGTGCTCTACCGCGGCGACGCCCAGTTCGACGCCGACGACGTCGAGTCCCAGCGCTCCGGGCCGGCCGCGCGGATCGAAGAGATGCTGCGCCCCGGCCAGACGATCGTCTGCCAGGTCACGAAGAACCCGATCGGCGCGAAGGGGGCGAGGCTCACCCAGGAGGTCTCGCTCCCGGGCCGCTTCGTCGTCCTCGTCCCCAACTCGAGCGCCTTCGGGATCTCGAAGCGCCTCGGTGACACCGAGCGGCGCCGGCTGCGCCGCATCACCGACGAGATCCGCCCCGAGGGCCACGGGCTCATCGTGCGCACCGCGGCCGAGGGGGTGTCCGCCGAGGAGCTGCGCCGCGACGTCGACTCCCTGGTCGCCAAGTGGGCCGAGATCGAGTCGCGCGCGGCTCGGTCCAACGAGCCGCGCCTCGTCTACCGGGACCTCGACCTCGCGGTGCGGATCCTGCGCGAGGAGTTCAACAGCGACTACCGCGGCGTGCTCATCGACGACCGGGTGCTCTACGACAAGGTCCGCGACTACGTGCTCGCCGTCAACCCCGAGCTCGCCGACCGCATCGAGTACTACGACGTCGAGCAGGAAGAGCTGCCGCTCCTCGAGCGGTACTTCGTCCACGAGCAGCTCCACAAGGCCCTCGACCGCAAGGTCTGGCTGCCGTCGGGGGGCTCGCTCATCATCGAGCGCACCGAGGCCCTGACGGTCATCGACGTCAACACCGGCAAGAACGTGGGCAAGTCCAACCTCGAAGAGACGGTCTTCCGCAACAACCTGGAGGCCGCCGACGAGGTGGCCCGCCAGCTGCGGCTCCGCGACATCGGCGGCATCATCGTCATCGACTTCATCGACATGGAGTCGAGGTCCAACCGCGACGCGGTCGCCGGCGCCCTGCGCGACGCCCTCTCGAGGGACAAGACCCGCTCGCAGGTCTTCGACATCTCCGAGCTCGGCCTCGTCGAGATGACGCGCAAGCGCGTCTCTGAGGGCCTGCTCGAGTCGGTGTCGACGGTCTGCACGGTGTGCGAGGGCCGCGGCATCATCCTCGACCCGGACCTGTCCTTCGACTGAGCGACCCGCCACGGCGGGCCGCCCCGGCCGCCAGGCGCCCACCGGCTAGCATCTCGGGGCCATGTACGCCGTCGTCCGCACAGGAAGCTCCCAGGAGCGCGTCGAGGAGGGCCAGGTCCTCCGCGTCGACAAGCGCCGCGACGAGGTCGGGGCCACGGTCGCGCTCACGCCCGTGCTCGTCGTCGACGGGGACCGCGTCCTCGCCGGCGCGTCCCTCGAGGGCGCGACGGTGACCGCCAAGGTCGTGGGCTCAGAGCTCGGGCCGAAGATCCGCGGGCTCACCTACAAGGCCAAGACCCGCCAGCGCCGCCGGTGGGGGCACCGCCAGCAGTACACGACGGTCGAGATCACGGGCATCTCGGCGAAGGGCTGATCGACATGTCGAAGACCAAGGGAGGCGGGTCCACCCGCAACGGCCGCGACTCCGCCGCGCAGCGGCTCGGCGTGAAGACGTTCGACGGGACCGCGGTGACCGCGGGCTCGATCCTCGTCCGCCAGCGCGGCACCAAGTTCCACCCCGGCCTCGGCGTCGGCCGCGGCGGGGACGACTCGCTGTTCGCCCTGCGCGACGGGGTCGTCAAGTTCGGGAGCCGCAACGGGCGCAAGCTCGTCGACGTGCTCTAGAGCACCGGCTCGAGAACGCAGAAACCCCCGGGGCAGCGCCCCGGGGGTTTCTAGGTTCTCCGGCCGTTGCGGGCCGTTGCTAGCGGCGGATCTTCGGGGCCTTCTCCTCGCCCTTCACGACCTTCTTGAACGACGCGCCCACCGAGACCTTCGGCGCCTTCGAGGCCTTCACCTGGATCGGCTCGCCGGTCTGCGGGTTGCGTGCCGTGCGGGCCTTGCGCTGCACCTGATCGAACGACACGAAGCCCGTCACGGTCACCTTCTCGCCGGAGGCGACGGAAGCCAGCACGACGTCCTCGAAGCCGCCGAGGACCTCGGCGACCGTGCCCTTCGCGATGCCGGTGTGGGTCGCGACTGTCTCTACCAACTCGGTCTTGTTCACCGGGTGGACTCTCCTTTATCTGGTTGGAATCCCGGAGCTCCGGGCAATCGAGGCCCCATCATGCCCGGTTCTCGCCGCAGGCGCGGTGACCCCGCCTGGGCAATCCCCGCTGTGGGACTCAATTTCCGCCCACTCGGCGCTGGCGAGCGCCACCCCCGACCGTAGGATCCGAGCGGTGTCGGGGTTCGTTGACAGGGCCCAGCTCCACGCGAAGGGCGGCGACGGCGGCGCTGGCTCGGTCTCGTTCCGCCGCGAGGCCCACGTCGACCGTGGCGGCCCCGACGGGGGCGACGGCGGCCACGGGGGCGACGTCTGGCTCGTGGCGGACCCCAACCAGGCGAGCCTCCTCGGCTTCGCCGACCACCCGTTCCGGCGGGCGGGCAACGGCGCGCACGGCCAGGGCAAGCGCAAGCACGGTGCGTCGGGCGACGACCTCGTGGTCCGCGTCCCGGTCGGGACGACGGTGACCACCCTTGAGGGCGAGCGGCTCTGCGACCTCGTGTCGACCGGGGACCGGTTCTTGGTCGCCGAGGGCGGCCGCGGCGGCCATGGCAACGCGAAGTTCCTCTCCAACCGCCGTCGCGCGCCGGCGTTCGCCGAGCAAGGCGAGCACGGCGAGGAGCGCTGGTGCGACCTCGAGCTGCGACTCCAGGCCGACGTCGCGCTCATCGGCTTCCCGAACGTCGGCAAGTCGACGCTCATCTCGCGGATCTCGAAGGCCCGCCCGAAGGTCGCGGACTACCCGTTCACGACGCTCGTCCCGCACCTCGGCGTCGTCCGGCTCGGCGAGCGCCAGGGCCGCCCCGACGACGCGACGGAGTTCATCGTCGCCGACGTGCCGGGGCTCATCGAGGGTGCGGCGTCGGGGCGCGGGCTCGGTCACGACTTCCTCCGCCACGTCGAGCGCGCGCGGGTGCTGTGCGTGCTCGTCGACCTGTCCGACGCCGCGCCCGAGCCGCCCGCCCGCCAGTTCGAGGTCCTGCTCGACGAGCTCGCCGCGCACCTCGCCGAGCTCGTCGAGCGACCGCGCGTCGTGATCGGCTCGAAGTGCGACGTGGCGGTGCCCGACGTCGACACGACCGGGCTCGACCTCGTCGTCTCGGCGACTCGCGGGGACGGCGTCGCGGCCCTCCTCGCCCGACTGGCCGGGCTCGTGACCGAGGCGCGCACCGAGGAGGCCGCCACCGTCACGTCCGAGCCGAAGGTCCATCGCCCCCGCGCCGAGGAGGTCGAGGTCACCCGCCTCGGCCAGGGCCGCTTCGAGGTCGTCGGCCGCGCCGCGGCGCGCGCCGTCGGCCTGAGCGACCTCACCGATCCCGGTGCGCTCGACGAGCTGCACCGGCGCCTCGCCCGGCTCGGCGTCGACCGCGCGCTCGCGCGGGCGGGCGCGCGCGACGGGGACGTGGTCGCCATCGGAGGCCTCGAGCTCGAGTGGTCGCCCGATGACGGGGTTCAGGGGCCCGACGGCGGTGGCTGACCGCGTCGTCGTCGTGAAGCTGGGCTCGACGTCGGTGACGACGCCGGCGGGCCACCCCGACGAGCCCCTCCTCGCCTCGTTCGCCGCGCAGATCGCCGACGTTCGCACGCGCGGCACGCGGGTCGTCGTCGTGAGCTCGGGGGCGGTCGCGACGGGCCTCGCGGCCCTCGGGGTCGCCCAGCGGCCGAGCCAGATGGCGCTCCTCCAGGCCGCCTCGGCGGTCGGACAGCCGCGGGTCGTGCGCGCCTGGCAGGACGCGCTCGCCGTCCACGGGCTCGTGGCGGGCCAGGTGCTGCTCGACCCGGCGGACCTCTTCTCGCGGCGCCAGTACCTGCTCGCGCGTGCGACCTTCGCCGCGCTCCTCGACCAGGGCGTCGTCCCGGTCGTGAACGAGAACGACGCCGTCGCCGACGAGGAGATCCGATTCGGGGACAACGACCGGCTCGCCGCGCTCGTCGCGGTCCTCATCGGCGCGTCGAGCCTCGTCATGCTCACCGACACCGCGGGCCTCTTCACCGCGGACCCCGCGCGCTTCGACGACGCGACGCTCATCGAGGAGGTCACCGAGTTCGACCGCACGATCGAGGCGGCAGCCGGGGGGACCTCGAGCGGCGTCGGCACCGGCGGCATGGCCTCCAAGCTCGCCGCCGCGCGCCTCGCGACCTGGTCGGGGATCGAGACGGTCGTCGCCGACGCGCGCACCGACCGCGTGCTCGCGCACCTCGAGGCGGGCGGGGCCGGGGCCACGCGCTTCCGCTCGCGCCGGCGCCCCCTCGCCGCGCGCAAGGCCTGGCTCGCCTTCGCCACCGCCCCGCGGGGCCAGGTGGGCGTCGACGCGGGCGCGCACCGCGCGCTGCGCGGCGGGGCGAGCCTCCTGCTCGCGGGCGTGCGCCACCACGGCGGCGAGTTCCTGGCGGGCGACGCCGTCGAGGTCGTCTGCGACGGCGCCCTCGTCGCCAAGGGCCTCGTGCGCCAGTCCTCGGCCGAGCTCGACCTCGTCGCGACCGGCGGCCCGGCCCCGCGCGACGTGGTGGTCGTGCACCACGACGACCTCGTCGTGCTCGCCTGAGCCCCCGGCGCCCCACGGTACGATTCGGCGATGACGGACCCTGTGCTCGCCGCGCAGGGGGCGGACGTGCGTGCGGCCGCGAGGGCGCTGCGCCCCGCGGGCAGCGAGGCCAAGGACGCGGCGCTCCGAGCAGCGGCCGAGGCCCTGACCGAGCGCGCCGGGCCGATCCTCGCGGCGAACCGCGCCGACCTCGCCGCGGCCGCCGCCGCGGGCCGCGCGTCGAGCGCGCTCGACCGGCTCGCCCTCGACGAGGCGCGGATCGAGGCCATGGCCGCCGCCCTCGAGACCGTGGCGGCGCTGCCCGACCCCGTGGGTGAGGTCCTCGACGGGTCGGTGCGGCCGAACGGGCTCCGCGTCGAGCGCGTCCGCGTCCCGCTCGGGGTCGTCGGCGTCATCTACGAGAACCGGCCCAACGTGACGAGCGACGCCGCGGGGCTGTGCTGGAAGGCGGGCAACGCCGCGTACCTGCGCGGGTCGGCCTCGGCCCAGGCGACCAACCTCGAGGTCGTCGCCGCGCTGCGCGAGGGGCTGGCCGCCGCCGGGCTGCCGAAGGCGGCCGTCAGCCTCGTCGAGGACACGAGCCACGAGGCGGCCGTGCGCTTCATGCAGCTGCGCGGGGTCATCGACTGCCTGATCCCGAGAGGGGGGCGTGACCTGGTCGCGGCCATGCGCGAGCACGCGACGGTCCCCTACGTCCTCGACGGCGACGGCAACTGCCACGTCTACGTCGACGCGTCGGCGGACCTCGACCGTGCCGTCGCGATCGTGGTGAACGCCAAGACCTCCCGGCCCGGTGTCTGCAACGCCGCCGAGACCCTGCTCGTGCACCGCGCGGTCGCCGACGAGCTCCTGCCGCGCCTCGCCGCCGCCATGCCGGCCGTCGAGCTGCGCGGGGACGCCGCCACCCGCGCGATCGTGCCGGGCGCGGTGCCCGCGGGCGACGAGGACTACGCGACGGAGTTCTTGGACCTCGTCTTGGCGGTGCGGGTCGTCGACTCGCTCGACACGGCGATCGAGCACGTGGCCACGTTCTCCTCGGGGCACTCAGAGGCGATCGTCACGAGCGACCTGGCGGCCGCGGACCGCTGGGTCGCCGAGGTCGACGCCGCTGCGGTGCTCGTCAACGCCTCGACGCGGTTCGTCGACGGCGCGGAGCTCGGCCTCGGCGCCGAGGTCGGGATCTCGACCCAGAAGCTCCACGCGCGAGGCCCGATGGGGCTCCGCGAGCTCACGAGCGTGCGCTGGGTCATCCGCGGCGACGGCCAGGTCCGATGACGTCGCGCCGCGCCGAGGTGGAGGACCCGCTCGGGCTCGACCACGTCCGCGAGCCGCGCTTCGGCTCGCCCGACGAGGTGGGCGCCGCCCTCGCCGCCCACAAGTACCTCGCCGACCCACAGACCGCCAGCGTCGTGTTCCTCGCGGACCGGCTCATCAAGCCCGTGCTCGTGGAGGGCCCCGCCGGCACGGGCAAGACCCAGCTCGGCAAGACCGTGGCCGAGGCGCTCGGCGCGCGGCTCATCCGCCTGCAGTGCTACGAGGGCATCGACGAGTCCAAGGCGCTCTACGAGTGGAACTATCGCAAGCAGCTGCTGCGGATCCAGGCGGGGCAATCGGGCTCGGACCGCTCGGTCGACTGGCACGAGCTCGAGGGCGACATCTTCTCGGACGAGTTCTTGCTCACGCGCCCGCTCCTCGAGGCGATCCGGGCGACCGAGCCCGTGGTGCTCCTGATCGACGAGGTGGACCGCGTCGAGGTGGAGACCGAGGCGCTGCTCTTGGAGGTACTCTCGGACTACCAGGTGTCGATCCCCGAGCTCGGCACGCTCCAAGCGACCCAGCTGCCGCTCGTCTTCCTCACGTCCAACAACACCCGCGAGCTCTCCGAGGCCCTGAAGCGCCGCTGCCTGTACCTGCACCTCAGCTACCCCGACGTCGAGCGCGAGCGCGCGATCGTCCTGTCGCGCGTCCCCGGGGTCTCCGCGGCGCTCGCGCTGCGGATCGCCGAGGTGGTGCGCACGCTGCGCCAGCTCGACCTGCGCAAGGCGCCCTCGGTCTCCGAGACGCTCGACTGGGCGCGCACGCTCGTCGTGCTCGGCCGCGACGAGCTTGACGACGAGACCGTGGGCGAGACGCTGCACGTGCTGCTCAAGTACCAGTCCGACGTGGACAAGGCCACCAAGGAGCTGCTCGGGAACCGGGCCTGATGCTGGAGCTGCTCGGCGCCTTCGTGGGCGAGCTGCGTGCCGCGGGGATCCCGGTGTCGACGACCGAGCACCTCGACGCCGCGCGGGCGCTCGTGGCGGTCGACCTCATGGAGCGAGAGGTCGTCAAGGCCTCGCTCGCCGCCACGATGGTGAAGGACGAGACGCACTACGCGGCCTTCGACCTCGCCTTCGAGATCTTCTTTGCCACGGTCCCGGCCGGGGCGCTCGGCGAGGACGCGGGCGAGGGGGAGGACGGCGACGCGGCGAGCGGCGCGCAGGGCCAGGCCGGCCAGGGTGGCGGCGCGGGCGGACAGGTGAGCGCCGAGGAGCTCGCCGAGATGCTCTTCCGCGCGCTCCGCGACGCCGACCAGGCCGCACTCGGCGACGCCGCGCGGCTCGCGGTCACGCGGTTCGCGGGCGTCGAGCCCGGCAGGCCCGTCGGGGGGACCTACTACCTGTACCGGACGCTGCGGAACCTCGACCTCGACGCGCTGCGCGCGCGGCTCATGTCGGCGGAGGGCCCGATCCCCCCGGGGTCGCTCGCCGAGCGGCTCGCCCGCGACGACGCCCAGGGCCGCATCGAGCAGCTGAAGCGCGCCGTGCAGGCAGAGATCCGACGCCGCCTCGTCGAGGACCGCGGGGCGGCCGTCCTCGCGCGGTCGGTGCGCCGCCCCCTGCCCGAGGACCTCGACGTGATGCACGCGACGCGCGACGAGCTCGCCGCGATGCACCGCGCGCTCGTCCCGCTCAGCCGCAAGCTCGCGGTGCGCCTCGCGCGCAAGCGGCGCAAGGGCCACCACGGCGCGCTCGACCTGCGCCGCACGGTGCGCGCCTCGATGTCGACGGGCGGGGTCCCCATCACGCCGATCTTCAAGCCGCCCCGCCCCGCCAAGCCGGAGATCTTCGTCATCGCCGACGTCTCTGGGTCCGTCGCGAGCTTCGCGCGCTTCACGCTGCTCTTGGTCCACGCGATCTCCAGCCAGTTCCGCAAGGTGCGCAGCTTCGTGTTCGTCGACGGGCTCGACGAGGCGACGAGGTTCTTCGAGGAGACCCAGGACCCCCACGAGGCGGTCATGCGGATCAACACCGAGGCTGACGTCATCTACGTCGACGGCCACTCCGACTACGGGCGGGCGCTCACGCTGTTCCACGAGCGCTACGCGTCGGACGTGTCGCGGCGCGCGAGCGTGCTCGTGCTCGGCGACGCGCGCAACAACTATCACGCCGCGCAGGCCTGGGTGCTCGACGACCTGCGCCAGCGGGCGCGGGCGGTCTACTGGCTCAACCCCGAGCCGCAGGGCTACTGGGACTCGGGCGACTCGATCGTCGCCACCTACGCCCCGCACTGCGACGCGGTGGTCGAGTGCCGCACGCTGCGCCAGCTCGAGAAGTTCGTGGGCACCCTCGCGTGAGCGGCCGGCCCCCGCCGGGGATGCGCACCCTCGGCACCGACGACGTCACGTGCCGCCTCGTGCTCGTGCGCCACGGCGAGCCCAAGGCCGCGGTCCTCGGCATCGTCGGCGGCCCGACGGGGGACACGGGGCTCACCGGGGTCGGCCGCGACCAGGTCACGCGGCTCGCGGGACGGCTCGCCGAGTCTGGCGAGCTCGCGGGCGCCTCGGCGCTCTACGCGTCCACGCTGCCCCGTGCGATCCAGACGGCCGAGCTGCTCGCCCCGGCCCTCGGGGACCTCGACGTGGAGGTCCGACACGACCTGCGCGAGCACGACCCCGGCGAGCTCGACGGGCTGTCGTGGGACGAGGCGGCCACGCGCTACACGCTGCCCGACTTTGCCGTCGAGCCGGGGCGCCGGGTCGCCCCGGGGGGCGAGTCGCTCACCGGGTTCCACGAGCGCGCCCGCGCCACGCTGCGCGAGCTCGCCGAGCAGCACCGCGGCCAGACCGTCGTGATCGCGTGCCACGGCGGGGTCGTGGCGGCTGGCGTGGGCATGGTCTTCGGCATCCCGACCCGCGAGCGCGTCTTCTTGCCCACCCGCTACGCCTCGATGACCGACCTCGAGCTCACCGTGCGCGGGTGGCGGCTCGGCCGCTACAACGACCGGTTCCCGCTCACCGAGCTGTAGGGGTCAGGCCGGAAGGTCGGCGCGCAGGAGCTCGGAGACCTCGAAGGCGAGGTCGAGGCTCTGGCGCGCGTTGAGCCGCGGGTCGCAGATCGAGGTGTAGTTGGCGTCGAGGTCGCCCTCGCCGATCGCCTCGGCCCCGCCGAGGCACTCGGTCACCTCGGCGCCGGTGAGCTCGACGTGCACGCCGCCCGGCCAGGTCCCGAGCGCGCGGTGGACCGCGAAGAAGCCGCGGATCTCGCCCAGGATGTCGTCGAAGCGGCGCGTCTTGCGGCCGCCCTCGACGGTGATCGTGTTGCCGTGCATCGGGTCGCAGGCCCACACCACGACGTGCCCGGCGGCGGTCACGGCCTCGACGATGGGGGCGAGCGCGGTCTCGACGTGCGCGACGCCCATGCGGCTGATGAACGTGAGTCGCCCCGGGGTGTGGTCCGGGTCGAGGAGGCGGGCGAGCTCGACGGCCTCGGCCGCCGTCGCGGTCGGTCCGAGCTTGCACGCGACGGGGTTGGCGATCCCCGCGGCGAAGGCCACGTGGGCGCCGTCGGGCTGGCGGGTGCGCTCGCCGATCCACACGAGGTGCGCGGAGCAGTCGTACCAGTCGTTCGTGAGCGAGTCGCGGCGCGTCAGGGCCTCTTCGTAGTTGAGGACGAGGGCCTCGTGGCTCGTGAAGAAGTCCACCTCGTGGAGGGGGTGCTCGCGCTCGAGGTCGATCCCGCAGGCGCGCATGAAGGCCATCGCGCGCTCGATCTCATCGGCGATGCGCGTGTAGCGGAGCCCCTCGGTGGAGGTGGCCACGAACTCCTGGTTCCACGCGTGGACCCGCGAGAGGTCCGCGAAGCCCCCCTTGGTGAAGGCGCGCAGCAGGTTGAGCGTCGCGGCGGACTGCTGGTAGGCGCCGACGAGCCGCCAGGGGTCCGGGCGGCGCGCGTCGACGTCGAAGGCCTCGTCGTTGACCATGTGGCCCCGGAAGCTCTCCAAGGCGACGCCGTCGATCTCCTCGAGCTCTTGGGAGCGGGGCTTGGCGAACTGGCCCGCGATGCGGCCGACCTTGACCACGGGGACGCCCGTCGCGTAGGTGAGCACGACCGCCATCTGCAGGACGACCTTCAGCTTGTCGCGGATCGAGTCCGCCGCGACGTCGTGGAACGACTCGGCGCAGTCGCCCGCCTGGAGGAGGAACGCGCGTCCCTCGGCGACCGCGGCGAGCTGCTCGGTGAGCCGGCGCGCCTCACCGGCGAAGACCAGCGGCGGCAGGGCGCAGAGCCGTGCCTCGGCCCCCTTGAGCTCGTCGGCGTCCGGCCACGCGGGCTGCTGGGCAGCGGGGCGCTCGCGCCACGAGCCGGGCGACCAGCCGTCCGTGACGCCGTCACCCATGGCTGGATGGTACGCGTGGGCGCGTGCCGCGAGGCCGCAGCGCGGCTCCCTAGGCTGCCGCGGTGGCGGGTCGCGTGCGCGGGCTGTTCGGCGGCACCTTCGACCCGCCGCACCTCGGCCACGTGGCCGCGGCGCGCGCGGCGATCGACGCGCTCGGGCTCGACGAGCTGGTCGTCACCGTGGCGAGCGACCCCCAGCGCAAAGACGCCCCGCCCGTCGCCCCCGCCGACCTGCGCGACGAGATGGCCCGCGCGGCCTTCGACGGCGTCGCGAAGGTCACCGTGAGCGACGCCGAGCTGCGCCGTGGCGGGCCGACCTACACGATCGACACCGTCGAGGCGCTCGTCGCCGAGCACCCCGGCGACGAGCTCGTGCTCGTCGTCGGCGCCGACGCCGCGGCGGCCCTCGGCTCGTGGCACCGCGCCGGCGACCTCGCGCGCCTGGTCGACGTCGCGATCGTCCCGCGGCCGGGCACGGACCCGCCCTCGCCTGAAGGTTTTTCCGTCAGGGACGTGCCCATGGACCCGGTGGATCTCTCGAGCACGTCGGTCCGCGCGGCCCTCGCGAGGGGTGAGGACGCCGCCGCGTTGGTGCCACCCGGCGTGGTCCGCATCCTCTTGACACACCCGCTGTACGCTCCGTAAGGCATGGCGCTGCGGGCGAATGACGTCACAACCAAGGACGCGTCGAGGCACACCACGCAACGCGCACCGGCCGTCGCCCCGCTGCGCACCCCGACGCTGCCCGCGCCGTCCACGACGACGCGCCCCGCGACGATCACCGAGCTGCGTCCCGCGCCGAGGGCGCAGGCCCTCGGCGCCGCGCGCCGCGAGCGTCGCAAGTGGATGGCGATCGGCGCGCTCGTGTTCGTCACCCCGTTCCTCGCCTGCGTGGGCGTGCTCGAGGTGGTCCGCTGAGCCCCGTCCCCTCGGCGCAGGCACCCCCGCCCGCGACAGACGACGAGGAGACCGACCAGCTGCTGGCCGCGGCGCTCGAGGCGATCGACGACAAGCTCGGCGCCGAGCCAGTGGTGCTCGAGATGACCCAGCTGCTCGGGGTCGTCGACCTGTTCGTCGTGACCTCGGGACGCAGCGACCGCCAGGTGCGGACGATCACCGAGGAGGTCGAGCGCGTCGCCAAGCTGCGCTGCGGCCGCGGTCCGATCCGCATCGAGGGCCTGAGCGACGCGCGCTGGGTGCTGCTCGACTTCGGCGACGTGGTGGTCCACGTCTTCGACGAGGACACCCGGGCCTACTACGACCTCGAGCACCTCTGGTCGGCCGCGCCGCGCCGCACGACGGCCAAGCCCGGCCGCACCGACCGTCGCTGAGCGCCGCCCGCGCGTCGGCACCGCGACGGCACCGCGCCGCCGTAGCGTGGTCCCATGGCCCGGGGCACCGCCGTCGCACGCCCCGCCTGGGACCTCGACGGCTTCGAGCGGCACCTCTCGGCGAGGGCGGCGGCAACACGGCGGGCCTATCGCACCGACCTGCTCGACGCCATCGAGTGGCTGGGCCGGCTGGGGGTCGACGCGCCGGGTGCGGTCACCCGGGTCCAGCTGCGCCGCTACCTCGCCTCCCTGCAGACGCGCGGGCGGTCGAGGGCGACGATCGCCCGCCATGCGGCGTCGCTCCGGGCCTACTTCTCGTGGCTCGAGCGCACCGGCGCGCTCGGGGCTGATCCGACCGCCCGGCTCACCGCCTCGGTCTCGGGCTCGAAGCTCCCGGCCCTCGCGGGCCGCGAGGAGCTCGAGCGGCTCCTCGACGCCGAGGTGGATCCAGCCGACGCCCTCGCGGTGCGGGACCGCGCGGTCTGCGAGCTCCTCTACGCGGCGGGGCTGCGGGTCTCGGAGCTCTGCGGGCTCGACGTCGACGACGTGGACGTGAAGGGGCGCCTCGTCACGGTCACCGGCAAGGGGGACAAGCAGCGCCGCGTCCCGATCCACGACGTGTGCGCCGCCGCCGTCGCGGCGTGGCGCGATGGTCCGCGCGCCGATCTCGCAGGCCACGACAGCCCCGCGGCCGCCCTGTTCTTCAACCGCCGCGGGCGCCGGCTCGGGCCCCGCGACGTCCACCGGCTGCTCGCGGCCAGGGCGGGCGGTCCGCTGCACCCCCACGCCCTGCGGCACACCTACGCGACCCACCTCCTCGAGGGCGGCGCGGATCTCCGCGTGGTCCAAGAGCTCCTTGGCCACGCGAACCTGACGACGACCCAGGTGTACACGCACGTCTCCAAGGACCGCCTCCAGCGCGTCCACCGCAGCACCCACCCGAGGGCCTGAGGCCGACCCCTGTGGGGCCACGGCTAGAGTGCCGTGGCCGCGCCAGCCGGGCGCGACAACGACGAAGTCCCCCGTCACGAGACGTGCGGTCGCCACCTCGGTGGTGCCGTGACGGGGTCCACCAACCGAACGGAGCCGTCAATGCCACTCGTCACCGTCCGCCAGCTGCTGGACGCGGGCGTCCACTTCGGGCACCAGACCAGGCGCTGGAACCCGAAGATGCGCCGCTTCATCTTGGGCGAGCGCAACGGGATCTACCTCATCGACCTGCACAAGACCCTCGCGGGGATCGACGCCGGCTACGCCTACGTGCGCGACCTCGTCGCCAACGGCGGCATCGTGCTGTTCGTGGGCACGAAGAAGCAGACCCAGGGCCCGATCGCCGACTATGCGGTGGCCTGCAACATGCCCTACGTCAACCAGCGCTGGCTCGGCGGCATGCTGACCAACTTCCAGACCGTCTCAGGGCGTGTGAAGCGCATGCAGGAGCTCGTCTCCATGCAGAAGGCCGGCGACTTTGAGGGCATGCCCAAGCGCGAGGCGCTCCGCCACGTCCGCGAGCTCGAAAAGCTGGAGCGCAACCTGGGCGGGATCGCGATGCTCGACCGGCTGCCCGACGCCATCTTCGTGATCGACACGAAGAAGGAGCACATCGCGGTCACCGAGGCGAACAAGCTCGGCCTCCCCGTCGTGGCCGTCGTCGACACCAACTGCGACCCCGACGTCATCGACTACGTGATCCCGGGGAACGACGACGCGATCCGCGCGGGCGCGCTGCTGTGCCGCGTCATGGCCGACGCGGTCGTGGAGGGTCGCTGGATCCGCGCCAACCGCCCGTCCGCGCCCGTACGGGGCACCGCCGCGGCGAACGCCGAGCCCGCGAGCACGGAGGCGGCCAGCGCCGACGCGCCGAGCGCCGAGCCAGCGACGACCGCCGATGAGGCGAGCACCGAGCCAGCAACGGCCGACGCGCCCAGCGCCGAGCCAGCGACGACCGCCGACGCGGCGAGCACCGAGCCAGCCACGACCGAGGCGACGTCCAGCGACACCGCGACCATGGCGAGGCCACCGGCGGCGGCCAGCGAGCCGGCGCCTGCAGCGACGCCACCGGCGGCGGCCAGCGAGCCGGCGCCTGCAGCGACGCCCATCCCCGAGCCCGAGGTCGCCGCCCCCGCGGCGGTGGCCGCCACGGAGGCCTGATCATCGTGACCGACTTCACCGCAAAGGACGTCCAGCAACTCCGCCAGGCCACTGGCGTCGGGATGGCCGACGCCAAGCGCGCCCTCGAGGCGAGCGGCGGGGACTTCGACGAGGCCGTGCAGTGGCTCCGGGTGAAGGGCCTCGGCTCGTCGGCGAAGCTTGCGGGCCGCGACGCGCTCCAGGGCTCGGTCGCCGCGGTCCGAGACGGCGCCGTCGCCGCGCTCGTCTCGCTGCGCTGCGAGACCGACTTCGTGGCCAAGTCCGCGGAGTTCGTTGCGCTGGTCGACGAGATCGCCGCGCGCGTCGCCGCAGAGGGGGAGTCCGCCGTCGACGCCTTCGCCGACGAGGTCGAGCGCCTGCGCACCACCCTCAAGGAGAACATCTCGATCGGCCGCGTCGTGCGGCTCGAGGCGAAGGGCAGCCAGCTCGTCGACACCTACGTGCACCAGCAGGACGGCCGTGGCGTCAACGCCGTCGCGATCGTGCTCGAGGGCGGCACCGACGAGCTCGCGCACGACATCGCCGTGCACGTCGCCTTCACCAAGCCGCTCTACCTCGCGCGCGAGGACGTACCAGCCGAGGACGTCGACAAGGAACGCCGGACCATCGAGGAGATCTCGCGCAACGAGGGCAAGCCCGAGGCCGCGCTCGAGAAGGTCATCGAGGGGCGCCTCTCGGGTTGGTACAAGGAGCGCGTGCTCCTCGAGCAGCCCTACGTGCGCGACGAGAAGCAGACCATCGCCAAGCTGCTCGGCGGCGCCACCATCGTCACGTTCGCCCAGGTCCTGGTCGGCAGCTGAGTGGCCGCACGCCGGCTCGTCCTCAAGATGTCCGGCGAGGCGCTCGCCTCGTCGGCGAGCGACGAGACGATCGACGTGGCGATGGTCGACCGGCTCGCGACGGAGATCGCCGCGGCCTGCGCGGAGCACGACCTCGAGCTCGCGATCGTCATCGGCGGCGGCAACATCTGGCGCGGCGCGACGGGGGAGGCGGCCGGCATCGACAGGGCGACCTCAGACACGATGGGGATGCTCGGGACGGTCATCAACGCGCTGTCGTTCCAGGACGCCCTCGAGAAGCACGACCAGCCGACCCGGGTGCTGTCCGCCCTCCAGATGCCCGCGGTCGCCGAGCCCTACATCCGGCGCCGCGCGATCCGGCACCTCGAGAAGGGGCGCGTCGTGATCTTCGCGGCCGGCATGGGCAACCCGTACTTCACGACCGACACGCCCGCCGCGCTGCGCGCCGCGGAGATCGAGGCCGAGATGCTGCTCAAGGGCACCCACGAGGGCGTCGACGGCGTCTACTCGGCCGACCCGCGGCTCGACCCGACGGCCGTGCGCTACGACGAGGTCTCGTTCATGGAGGTGCTCAGCAAGGAGCTGCGCGTCATGGACCTCACCGCGATCACCTTCTGCATGGACAACAACCTGCCGATCCACGTCTTTGACCTGATGGGACCGGGCAACATCCACCGGGCCCTGGCCGGAGAGCGTGTGGGTACGCTGGTGCGGTAATGGACGACTCCTTCACCGCTCTGCTGCTGGAAGAGACCAAAGAGAAGATGCAGAAGGCCATCGAGCACGTCCGCGCGGAGTTCTCGACGGTGCGGACGGGCCGGGCGAACCCCGCGCTCATCGAGCACCTGGGGATCGACTACTACGGCACGGTCACCCCGCTGCTCCAGCTCGCCCAGTTCTCCGTGCCCGACGCGAGGATGCTCGCCATCTCCCCCTACGAGAAGAACCTGATCGGGGCCATCGAGAAGGCCATCACCGCCTCGGACCTGGGCATCTCGCCCACCAACGACGGCGCGGTGATCCGGCTCAGCTTCCCCCCGCTCACCGAGGAGCGGCGCAAGGAGATGGTGAAGATCGTTCGGCACAAGGCCGAGGAGGGGCGCGTCCAGATCCGGAGCCTGCGCCGGCACGCCCGCCAGGACCTGGAGCACGCCGAGAAGGACGAGGCCATCGGCGCCGACGACATCGAGCGCTTCGAGAAGGCCCTCGAGAAGATGACCCACGAAGAGGTGGCCGCGGTCGACGCGCTCCTCACGCACAAGGAGCAGGAGCTACTTGAGGTATAGCGACGACGACGGGGGAGGGCCGCCGGACTTCGAGCCGAAGGGCGTGGAGCCACCGAAGGAGGCCTCGGGCGTCACCATCACCGGCGCCCACCAGGCCGTGGGGCGCGAGCAGGACGAGGACGCGCCGCCGGAGGCCTCGCTCGACGACTGGTCGTTCGTCCGGGGGACCTCGCCGGACCCTGAGCTCCCGCACTGGACCGAGGCCCCGACTGGCCAGGTGCCCGCCGTGCTCTCGCGCGACACCGGCGAGCCGGCGAGCGACGACCCGTGGTCCGCACTCCCTTCGCCGACATGGCGCCAGGACGAGACCGACTGGACCTCCCAAGAGGAGCGCTTCGAGCCCGCGATGCTCGGTGACGAGGGCGGGACCGCGCCCGTGCACGACGACGACGCGCGGCGCCCCTGGGAGTTCGACGAGGCCGACGAGGTCGGCGCCGGCACCGCGGCCGTCGCCGCGACGGCGGCCGCAGCCCCTGCGACGAGGGTCCGCGCGCGCAACTCGCGGGCCCGCCGTGGGACCTCTAGCTCGTCGGGGAGCGAGGCGACGAGCAGCGGCTCGAGGGGGAGCGGCTCGAGGGGGAGCGGTGCCCTGACGGGGCGCTCGGCGCGACCAGCTGCCTCTCGCGACATGCCCGTCGCGATCATGACGGGCGTCGGGCTCGGCCTCTTGGTGCTCATCGCCTACGACGTCTCCACCGTGCTCATGGCGATCCTGGCGGCGATCGTCGTCGTCGTGGCCGCGGGCGAGGCCTACAGCGGGATGCGCGTCGCGGGCCACCGGCCCGCCGCGGCCCTCGGCCTCGTCGCGTGCCTGGCCCTGATGATCGCGTCGTACAACAAGGGCATCGCCGCGCTCCCGCTCCTCACGGCGCTCTGCTTCTTCTTCACGTTCCTGTGGTACCTCGCCGGCGTCGAGCACGCCGACGTGCTCGACGGCATCGGCTCTTCGATGATCGTCTACGTCTGGGTCGGTGTGCTCGGCAGCTTCGCGGGGCTCCTGCTCGCCCCGAGCACGTTCCCCCAGAGCCGCGGCGTGCACTTCTTGCTGGCCGCGATCATCGTGACGGTCGCCAACGACGTCGGCGCCCTCGTGTTCGGCAAGCTCCTCGGCCGGCGGCCCATGGCGAAAACCATCAGCCCCAACAAGACCTGGGAGGGTGCGATCGGCGCCGCCGTGGTCACGGTGATCGCCGGTGCCTGCGTGTCGCTCCTGCCGGACTGGACGCTCTCGTCGGGACTCGCGCTCGGCATCGCCGCGGCCGTGCTCGCGCCCCTCGGCGACCTGTGCGAGTCGATGTTCAAGCGCAGCCTCGGGCTGAAGGACATGGCGCGCACGCTGCCGGGCCACGGCGGCCTGCTCGACCGCGTCGACGGGCTTCTGTTCGTGCTGCCCGCGACGTACTACATCGTCCTCGCGTACCACTTGGGCTGACGGCGGGCGAGGGCGGATCGATGGCCCCGTCCCTCGCGATCCTCGGCGCGACCGGGTCGATCGGCACCCAGGCGCTGGACGTCGTGGGCGCGCACCCCGGTGCCTTCGAGCTCGACGCGCTCAGCGCGTGGCGCAACCTCGACGCGCTGAGCGCGCTCGCGCGCACGCACCGACCCCGCTGCGTCGTGGTGCCCGACGCCGCCGCCGCGCGCGCCGTCGCAGGCGCGCTGCCCGAGAGGACTCGCGTCCTCGTCGGCCACGACGGCCTCGTCGAGGCCGCGTCCCGCGCCGACGTGGTGCTGAACGCGGTGGTCGGCTTCGCCGGCGTGCCCGTGACGCTGGCCGCGCTCGCCGCGGGACGCCGCCTCGCCCTCGCCAACAAAGAGTCGCTGATCGCCGCCGCCCCGCTCGTCGCCGTGGTCCGCACGACGCGGGGCGCAGAGCTGCTGCCGGTCGACTCGGAGCACTGCGCGATCCACCAGTGCCTCGCGGGGCTGCGGGGCGACGACCCGATGCGCTCGGTGCGCCGGCTCATCCTCACGGCCTCGGGCGGCCCGTTCCGGGGGCGGCGCGCCGACGAGCTCGCCGACGTCAGCGTCGACGACGCGCTCGACCACCCGACGTGGCGCATGGGCGCCAAGGTCACCATCGACTCCTCCACCCTCATGAACAAGGGCCTCGAGGTGCTGGAAGCCGCGGCCCTCTTCGGCGTGGGCGCGGACCGCGTCGACGTCGTCGTGCACCCCCAGTCGATCGTCCACTCGATGGTCGAGCTCGTGGACGGCTCGACGCTCGCCCAGCTCAGCCACCCCGACATGCGGCTCCCCATCGCCTACGCGCTCGGGTACCCCGATCGCTTCGACGACGGCTTCGGCCGCCTCGCGTTCGACGCGCCGCTCACGCTCAGCTTCGAGCCGCCCGACACCGACGCGTTCCCGTGCCTCGCGCTCGCCTACGAGGCGGGGCGCCTCGGGGGCACCGCGCCCGCATGGCTCAACGCGGCCGACGAGGTGGCCGTGGACGCGTTCCTCGGCGGCGGTTTGTCATGGCAGGGCATCGCGCGGGTCGTGGAGGGCACGCTCTCGCGCTACGACGGGGCGCCGTGCGGCGACATTGAGGCACTTCTTAATGCCGACGCGTCGGCCCGACGCGTCGCATCGGGCATCATTGAGGGCATGGCCACCGCAGGGGTGCACCGATGAGCGTCGCCGTCGTCGAAGCAGCCGCCCCCGACGCGCCCGACGCGCCGCTGCCCGCACAGAGCCGCACCGAGACGGTGCTGCGGCTCGGCGCGCTCATCGTCGGCACGGCCGCGGTCACCGCGCTGCTCGCGACGACCGCCGGGTGGGCGTGGGTTGCGGTCGTCTGGTCGGTGATCGTGATCATCATGCTCCACGAGCTCGGCCACTTCGCCACGGCCAAGTGGTCGGGCATGAAGGCCACCGAGTACTTCGTCGGCTTCGGGCCGAAGCTCTGGTCGATCCGCCGCGGCGAGACCGAGTACGGGGTCAAGGCCCTCCCGCTCGGGGGCTACGTGAAGATCCTCGGGATGACCTCGATGGAGGAGCTCGACCCCTCCGACGAGCCGCGGAGCTTCGTGAACCAGTCGACGTCCAAGCGCGTCCTCGTGGCCTCGGCCGGCTCGATCGTGCACTTCCTGCTCGCCTTCATCCTCGCGATCTGCGCGCTGTGGTTCATCGGGACGCCACGGGCCGGCCCCTACCAGCAGCTCACCGGGATGATGACCCTCGCGCACGGCCAGACGCCCGCCCAGGCGGCAGGGCTCCGCGTGGGCGACCAGTTCGTCTCGGTCGACGGCAGGCCCGCGACGCCCGCCAGCCTGGTCGCGGCGATCTCGGGCTCGAAGGGCAAGCCCGTCGCCCTCGTCGTCCAGCGCGGCGGCAAGGACATCACGATCGTCGCCACCCCCAAGAAGTTCGCCGGCTTCACCACCTACAAGCTGGGGATCGGCTTCGCGACGGCGACGGTGTACGCGCCGACCGGGCTGCTCGGCGCGATCGGCGGGGCGGGCACGCTGATGTGGCAGGTGACGTCCAAGACCGGCGAGGCCTTCGTGCACGCCTTCTCGCCGAGCGGCCTCACCTCGCTCGCCCACCAGGTCACGAGCCCCAAGGCCGCGGCCCAGGCGCGCGCGCAGGGCACGAACACCGTGTCGATGGTCGGGGCGCTGCAGTACCTGACCGACGCCTTCAAGGCAGGCGCGATGCCGTTCATCGGGATGCTGATCTCGCTCAACATCTCCTTGGGCATCCTCAACATGCTGCCGATGCTCCCCTTGGACGGCGGCCACGTGGCGATCGCGCTGTACGAGCGGATCCGGACCCGAAGGGGCAAGGCGCGCTACCGCGCCGACGTGGCCAAGCTCATGCCCGTCGTCTACGCGTTCATGGGGTTCCTGCTCCTCTTCGTCGCGGGCAAGATGTACCTCGACATCGCCCACGGCGTCTCCAACCCCTTCGGGTGATCGGCCGCGACCCTCGTCGCGGCAGAATGGCACCGTGGACGTCGCCGAGTCGCTGCTGACGCCGCGCCGTGTGACCCGCCAGATCCACGTCGGCCCGGTCGCGGTCGGGGGCGACGCGCCGATCACGGTCCAGTCGATGACGACGACCAAGACGGCCGACGTGGAGGGCACGCTCACCCAGGTCTACGACCTCGCCGCGGCCGGCGCGGACCTCGTGCGCTGCACGTGCAACGAGGCCGCCGCCGCCGAGGGGCTCGCCCAGATCGTGCCGCGCTCGCCGGTGCCGATCATCGCGGACATCCACTTCCACGTGGAGATGGCGCTCGCCGCCCTCGACGCGGGCGTCCAGGGCTTGCGCCTGAACCCGGGCAACCTGCGCAAGGAGCACGAGATCAAGCTCGTGGCCCAAGAGGCCAAGGACCGCTCGGTGCCGATCCGCATCGGTGTGAACGCCGGCTCCCTGCACCCCGACATCTACGAGCGCTTCGGCGGGGCGACCCCCGAGGCGCTCGTGGAGTCCGCGCGCCTCGAGCTCGCCTACTTCGAAGACGTCGGGTTCGACGACGTGAAGATCTCCGTCAAGGCGTCGTCGGTCCCGCTCATGGTGGCCGCCTACCGGCTGGCCTCGGCGACGTTCGACCACCCGCTGCACCTCGGTGTCACCGAGGCGGGGCCGCCGCCCGCGGGGCTGGTCAAGGGCACCGCGGGGATCGGCACGCTGCTCGCCGAGGGCATCGGCGACACGATCCGCTTCTCGCTCACCGCCGACCCCGTCGAGGAGGCGCGCGCGGGGCGCCAGCTCCTCGAGGCGATGGGGCTGCGCGAGCGCAAGGACCTCGACCTCATCGCGTGCCCGAGCTGCGGGCGCGCCGAGGTGGACGTGATCGCCGTCGCGACCGCCGCCCAGGCGGCGCTCGAGGGGCGCGGGCTGCCGATCCAGGTGGCGGTGATGGGCTGCGTCGTGAACGGGCCCGGCGAGGCGCGCCACGCCGACCTCGGCATCGCGGCGGGCAAGCACAAGGGGCACCTGTTCATCAAGGGCAAGATCGTCCGGGTCGTCCCCGAGGACCAGATGGTCGAGGCGCTCGTCGCCGAGGCCGAGCGCCTCGTCACCGAGGGCATCGAGGCGCGGCTCGCCGCCGCCGACGCGACCGCGGAGGCCGAGGCGGCCGCCGACCGCGCCGAGCTCCTCGACGACCGTGGCGACGACGTGAACCACACCGCGGTGCGCATCGCGCACATCCGCGACCGCCTCGAGGGGTGACGCGTTAGGTTCTCTCGATGCAGATGAGCCGGCTGCTGCTGCGCACGCTGCGCGACGACCCTGCCGACGCCGACACCGCCGGCCATGCGCTGCTCGTGCGGGGCGGTTTCGTGCGGCGCGTCGCCTCGGGGGTGTACACCTTCCTCCCGCTCGGGACCAAGGTCCTGCACAAGCTCTCGAGCATCATCCGCGAGGAGCTCGACGCCGCCGGGATGCAGGAGCTGCTCATGCCCGCGCTCAGCCCGATCGAGCTGTGGGAGCAGTCCGGGCGCGCAGCGAGGTTCGGCAGCGACGCGCTGCCCGCGATGCTGGTCGACGCCCGCGGCGGGCGCTTCGTCCTCGGGGTCACCCACGAAGAGGTGGTGACCTCGACGGTCTCGGCGGAGGTGGACTCGTACCGCCAGCTGCCCCTGACCGTGTACCAGATCCAGACGAAGTTCCGCGACGAGGCGCGCCCGAGGTTCGGCCTGCTGCGCGGCCGGGAGTTCCTCATGTGCGACGCGTACTCCTTCGACGTCGACAAGGACGCCATGGTCGTGTCCTACGACGTGGCGAAGCAGGCCTACCTGCGGATCTTCGAGCGCGTCGAGCTCCCCGTGACGCCCGTCGAGGCGCTGTCCGGGGCGATCGGCGGCGACGTCAACCACGAGTTCATGGTCGAGTCCGCGATCGGCGAGGACCACTTCGTGCGCTGCGAGCGCTGCGGGTACGCGGCGAACGTCGAGGCGGCCGAGGTCGGGGGCCCCGAGGGGCACGGGCCGACGGGCGCCGAGCACCCCGCGCTCCGCCGCATCGAGACGCCGAGGGCGCCGACGATCGACGAGGTCGTGGCCCTCCTCGACGACCCCGCCATCGACGCGTCGAGGACGATCAAGGCGCTGGCCGCCTTCGACCTCGCGGGCGAGCCGGTCGTCGTGATCGTCCCCGGCGACCGCGAGGTGAAGCTGCCGGCCGGCTGGCGGCTGTTCGAGGACGACGACTTCACCACGCACCCCGCGATCGTGCGCGGCTACCTCGGGCCGGTCGGGCTCGGCGTGCGCGTGGTGGCGGACGCCTCGGTGGCGGCGGCCGACCACGCATGGGTGGTCGGTGCGAACGAGGCCGACGTCCACCTCGCCGACGTCGTCTTCGAGCGGGACTTCCAGGTCCACGACGTCGGGGACTACGTGGCGGCGAGGGCGGGGGACCGCTGCGCACGCTGCGGCGGGGCCCTCGAGCTCGTGCGGTCCGTCGAGGCGGCGCACATCTTCCAGCTGGGCCTCACCTACACGGCCGAGCCGGGCGCCTACGTCATGGAGGGGGCGACGTTCGCGGCCGAGGACGGCACCGAGCAGCCGTTCTGGATGGGCTGCTACGGCTTCGGCGTCTCGCGGCTCGTCGCGGTGCTCGCCGAGACCTTCCGCGACGAGCACGGGCTGTGCTGGCCGACCTCGACCGCGCCCTTCGACGTCCACGTCTGCGCGCCGGGGGCGGGGCGCACCCCCGCGGTGCGCGAGGTGGCCGACGCCCTGTACGCCGAGCTCACCGCGCAAGGCGTCGACGTCCTCTACGACGACCGGGACGTGTCGGCGGGCGTCGCGTTCGCCGACGCGGACCTCGTGGGCGTGCCGCTGCGCGTGACGGTTGGCGCCCGGGGGCTCGAGCGGGGCATCGTGGAGGTCCGGGAGCGCCGCAGCGGCGAGGTCGTGGAGCTCGCCGTCGACGCGGCCGCAACGGCGCTCAAAGCCCGCCTCCACGGCGCCACAAGCTGAGGCGCACCGGTCGCTGCGCGGGGTCTCCCTGCTACACTCGATCGTTCAGTCCGCAAGGACGCTTGGACCTGTCGAGCGCGGGCATTGGCCCGCGCTCTTGTCGTGGCCGGGGGACGATTCGAGGAGGCGCAGTGGCAGAGAGCGAGCTCGCTGGCCAGCTCACGCCCCTGCTCGCCACGATGGGCCTCGAGGTCTACGACGTCGAGGTCACCGTCGGGTCCGTCCGCGTCACCGTCACCCGACAGGGCGGCGTCGACCTCGACACGATCGCCTCGGCGAGCGCGGCCGTGTCGGCGTGGCTCGACGAGCACGACCCGATGCCGGGTCGCTACACCCTCGAGGTCTCGAGCCCGGGCCTCGAGCGCCGGCTCCGGACCCCGGGGCAGTTCCAGGGGGCCGTCGGCGAGACGGTGACCCTGCGCATCGCCCCGGACGGCACCGCCGCCGAGCGCGTGACCGGGACGCTGACGGCGGCCAACGCCGAGGGCGTCGAGCTTGCGACCGGGGACGGGCCGCGACAGGCCCGCTACGACGAGGTCGAGCGCGCGCGCACGGTCTTCGAGTGGGGCTCCACCCCCAAGCCGTCGCCGTCGCGCGGCCGTGCCGCGGCTGCCACGAGGAAGGCGTGAGCATGCAGAACTATGAGTTCCTCGACGCGCTGGGACAGATCGCGCGCGACTCCAACATCGCAGAGGACGAGCTCCTCGAGGCGCTCGCGAACGCGCTGCTGGCCGCCTACAAGCGCCTCCCTGACTCCGCCGAGGACGCCGAGGTCACGATCGACCGCGAGTCCGGGGAGATCAAGGTCTGGGGCCTCGAGCTCGACTTGGAGGGCAACGTCACGCGCGAGTGGGACGCCACCCCGTCGGACTTCGGCCGGATCGCGGCCCAGACCGCCAAGCAGGTCCTGCTCCAGATCATCCGGGACATCCAGCGCAAGCAGATGTACGACGAGTACGCCGGGCGCGAGGGCGACATCGTGACGGGCATCGTCCAGCAGACCGACAGCCGCTACACGCTGCTCGACCTCGGCAAGGT
>Ga0182024_10001905_pt1 | contig 52685 bp, 59 predicted proteins | sample P32metaG_FD_120480 | JGI IMG/M metagenome (GOLD analysis project Ga0182024, IMG submission 120480) | Permafrost microbial communities from Stordalen Mire, Sweden - P3-2 metaG (Illumina Assembly) | ecosystem: Environmental > Terrestrial > Soil > Wetlands > Permafrost | place: Sweden: Stordalen... | reverse complement strand
TCTTATGCTAGTTGCCATTCTGCACTTTCATAAACGTCCTAAGACTGTCGAATTGCCTTGAGATTTCGATCTTTCGCTATAATGCGGTAGATGCTGAAATCGAACCTACACGGACAAGAAAAAACAAAAGGCCGTCAGCTTCACCGACCGGCAAAAGAAATCGCCTGTCGTTAAATCTGCTCGTGTGAGCGAGGTTGCCTGACTGTTCACGAACTTATCCCGACAAACAGAAAGCCCTGAGTTTCGTTACGCGGCAAGAGCGGTCTCCGGTCGTCAAGACGGCTCGGGTTCGACAACTGTCCTAGACAACGGGCCGGTTTTAAGGAGCCACGACAAGCGATCTGGACGCACCTGTGTTTTAATACCCGCATCACCGTCATCACGATCACCATCATCACGATCACCATCATCTACAAACCAGGTCGGGCATCTGATTGCACCACATTAGCGGTCCGAACCAGGACCCGAATGAAGAATAACAAACGAAAAGACTTATCCCGCCGACTTGACAGACGATCTATTTCTGTCCTATTATAACAGTACAAACAGAACAGGATGGCCCATTGTAATAGGACACTTTGACGCTTTTGTACTGTTATAGTAGGACAATAAATGCGGATGGTGCTCACGATGAGAGATGAATTCAGAGATCTTCGGATCAGTCAATTAACCCGTACGCTAAGCGCTTTCGAAGGCACCAAGCAAGAGCCACGCCCGCAACGCGGTTGGCTCCGAGCCATTCGCGAAGGCTTGGGTTTGACTCTCGAAAACGTAGGAAACAAGCTCGGGCTATCGAGAGGCCGAATTCAGAACTTCGAAGAAGCTGAAGCGAAAGATCGCATAACTTTGCGCAGCCTACGTCGAGTAGCTGAAGCGATGGGCTGTGAATTGATCTACGCCATTGTTCCCAAATCCGGCACGATTAAGGAACTAGCCGAGCGGAGCGTGCGCACACAAACCGCAGAAGACGTTCTTGATGTTGAGCACAGTATGGCTCTTGAAAACCAGGCTGCGGGAAATGTTAAGGAACTCATCGAGAAAGAGACAAAGCGACGACTTAAGAAGTAATGGGCGCAATTCCAAATCTGAACGAGACACCCGGGAATACGCCTCTCCATCCGGACGATGCGGCGCAGTTGATTCCGAGCCTCGCGACAAGAAAAGAACTTGATGAATGGGAACGAACAAACATTCTTGGCGCCCAGAATTGGGCTTTCAATCCTAGGGTGATGCGCAGCAGAGACCCTTTGGATGAAATTTATTTACGAGAACTTCATCGAAGGATGTTTGATGCGACCTGGAAATGGGCCGGGAAATATAGGATTCGAGATGTGAACATCGGCTGCCCTGTCACTGAAATCTACCAGCGGATTCCGATTCTCTTAGGGAATGTTCACTTCTGGATACGGAACAGCACCTTCGATACGGATGAGATCGCAATACGATTTCACTACCAATTGGTATCAGAAATACATCCCTTCCCAAATGGAAACGGTAGGCACGCGAGGCTACTCGCCAATGTTATTAGTGTAAAGCATGGTCGTCCCCGGTTCACGTGGGGGCGAGCTAATCTCGCGAATATCGGTCCTGCTCGCGAGGCATACCTCGCGGCTCTCCGTGCACTCGATGCGAATCAGAACGACGTAAAGTCGCTCTTAGAATTCGCCCGTTCGTAGCAAACACACTGGCGTTAGAATACGACCGGCGGACATGTAACGGACGGCTTGTGATATGCCTATAAACGGCGTAGACGGCGAAAAGATACTGTTTGCTTGGCTCGGTCAAACGGCGAGCACAACGCTGCAAACACTATTAGAAACCAAACATTTATACCAAAGCGTTGAGGTAATCGGCCTTGGTGCGAAAGTCAAAGAACTTACAGAACAGATGATGAACACCGACAACAAAGAACGTTTCGTCAAGTGGGCTAAATTAGAACTGCCGAAAGAACGTTTTGTATTATCAGAGGGACCGCTTACCTTGGTCCCGCGCGGTGGAGTTGACCCGGCCTATTCGCGCCCCATTCTGACTTTGGAGCCCCCACACGCAAGTTTATTCTGTGCGAAATGTCAACGTCGGGAAGCATTTGTACCTATCTGGTTCCAGGACACCAGCATCGGACCGGACCGTATTTTGATGCCCGATGGTATGCAGACATGGTTGATATCGTATAAATGCCAACGCTGTCGCGGCGTTCCTGAGAATTTCCTGATTCGGCGCGATGTCTGGAAGCTAAACCTTCATGGGCGTTCGCCGATGGAGGAGATTGAAGTTCCAGCCTACATACCAAAAGACGAACGTGACTTCTATCGCGACGCTGTTATAGCTTTCAATTCCGGCAAAACGTTGGCGGCGCTTTTCTACCTTCGAACTTTCATTGAGCAATTCGCCCGAAGGATTACGACAATCCCTGGCCAATCAACAGGTGCCGAAATCTTCACAGCCTATTCCGCAACTCTGCCCGCACAGCACCGAGGGTCCATGCCGTCCTTGGGACGTTCCTACGACAAGTTGAGCGCTGCCCTTCATTCAGCCAATGCGGACAATGCCTTATTTGAGACGGAGAAAAGGGAAATCGAGCATCACTTTGATATCCGCCGTGTTCACGAAATGTAGGCCCATCCGATGCAGAAATCGAACCTGATCGCCGCCATCCAATTCGAAATTCGCCGTCACGACTTTTCGACCTTCAGTGAGAATGGGCTGGTCGTGCCTGGATGTCCGGCCTGCAAGAAGAGGCTGAATACGTTGGGTCAGTTCATGGATCATGTCTGCGATCAAATACCGGCGCTGATTAACAAATTGTCAGAGGCGAATCGCTAACGGTCCTTAAATACCACGAATCAACTTACCGAGCACTTGGCGTGGGCGATTCCTGCGCTAATCAACCGTATCGCAACAACCTAGAGGTACAATTATCTGGCTTGATACACACTCGTAAGGTGGGTGGGACATGGAACAGTTTCCTGCTTCGCTATTTTTCGAACTCGCTAACTATCTGAAAACTACGGAACTGGAGTTTAGCAGTGAGCCAAGACCGCTTGAACCGGGAGCGCTTAGGGGCGTTTTTCAGAAGGAGGGGCAGACTAAAACCGTGTTCGAAGCGATTCGCATGTCATGCGCGGACATTGGCCTCGCGGTTTCAGTGAAACTAATCGACCAGTTCGTTGACTCCGCCAAAGAACTGGCTACTACAACAGACGTGGCCGCAAAGTTGTCACAAATAAGAGAGGCGATTCTCCTTGAAATGGAAGATCGGCTTTTCATGTACATCCCTAGCGACCGCGCGTCTTATTACGATCAGAAGGAATTGTTTGGCAAAGACACGAACACCAAGTTTCCGACAATACAGTTCGACATGGTTGAAGCCGGTAACTGCTATGCTGCGGGAAGGGGTACAGCAGTCGTTTTCCACCTGATGCGGATAATGGAGATCGGTGTTCAGCAGCTCGGTACTAAACTAGGAGTTGCGCTCGCCAGTGACAAGAATTGGCAACCTATTTTGAATGAGGTTGATAAAGCCATTAAGGCGCTGCCCCATAAAAGTTCACAGACCGTCGAACTATCCGCAATCGCAGCGAATCTGTATGCCGTTAGACTGGCTTGGCGCAATAAGGTGATGCATCCAAACGACACGTATACCTTAGAAGAAGCGGAGAACCTAATCCGGCATGTCAAACTATTCATGCAAAATCTCGCAAAGGTTCTCTGAACGAAAGTGGTAATGAATTGGAGTGTGCCCAAAACGTGCCGAACTCCTGTAACTCTCGGCATTTTATTAGTTTTAGTACCACCAAGAATCTGTAACTTACGTGCTTTCAATACAGGGGGACAGTGCAAATCCCTCCTTCCGCACCAAACTTCAGATGCCGCTAAGTTTCCACTGTTCCAATTCGACACAGGAAGAGAGCGGCGAAAGACGCACTTTTTTCCTCGAGTATGCGGGAAGCAGATCCCGCACCATGCTGGAGATGATCAGGGCCATTTTCCCCGTCAAGTAGGCAATATGGTTGAGTAACTCCGCGGAATATGGGGCTGGCCCTGCGAATCGCACTCTCTGGGGGACGACGGCGCCGGAGCGAGGAGGGGACTCCTGCGCCCCGGCACAATCCGTTGAAATGCCTGCAGAGCTGGTGCTACTGGCGCTGCCCTGAAGGCGCCTGCGCGGTGGCGACTCCCATATCCGCGCTGTACACCGTCACTTCGACGCGGCGGTTCTTGGCGCGCGCATCGCGCGTGTGGCCGTCATCCACTGGGTGGGTTTCGCCCAACCCCACGAATTGGACGCGGTAAACCGGCAGGTTCTTCTCGCCCACCAGGTAGTCCATCACGGCTTCGGCGCGGCGGCGGCTCAACTCTTCGTTGTAGGCCGCGGAACCGGTCTTGTCCGTAAAACCTTCAATCGCTATGTAGAAGCGCTTGAAGCTGCCGGCCTGCGAAACGACCTGATCGAGCTGCTGCTTTGCATCGTCGCCGAGCTTGTAACTATTCAACTTGAATAGCACGACGGCCTGCTGGGATTGCTTGTAGTCATCCAGGTTGCCAAGCGTGCTGCGCAAATCGGCGATTTGCTGCGTATTCCGATCGGTCTTCTGATCCACGGTGGCGACCTTGTTCAGTGCATCCGTGGCGCGAGAATCGGCGGAATTGGCCTTTTCCGACGTGGCACTCAGCTCGGTCTCGTCGCGTTCGAGGTCCTTGCGCGTCTGGTCGAGCGTGGCACCCTGTTGCTGCTGCGTCGCGCCCTCCTGGTCAACCTTCTGCTGAATGGGCTGTTCGGTCTGCGCCACATATTTCTTGGTTGCGCAGCCTCCGCCGACCAGCGCCAACGCCAGTAGCAGCGGCATTGCGGTGTTGCGTGTCATGGATGCTCCTCCGGTCGTGATTTATCTCGAGTTTAGTTTGAGTTTCCCGGAAACGGAGCTTTCACCGGAGCGGCTGGTACTCGCAGCACGTTTCCGATATTCCGGACGTTTCAGTGAGGGCGGGACTAAATCATATAGGATTCTGGCTGAGGAAATCAATGATTTCGATTCCGCCCCCAATTCCCAGTCAAACCATTAGATGGCCGCGAAAGAAAAATGGTGTCGGGAAGCAGAGAGCTTGGGTGCGCCGCCGCCCAGGCATTGCGAACCAAGCGTCCCCGGAGTAGGATGCGCCAGAGTGCTGAAGAACGTCTGTTGCCGGAAGAGCGCATCCTGCGCCGATGATTTCGAGGCAAAGCTGCGATTGCGGAGGAAGCACATGAAGCGTTTGGGCAAAATGGTGTTGGTCTCTCTGATTTTTCCTTGTCTGGCATTCGCCCAACAAGGCGGCCCAAGTTCGAATCCGGTGAGCGACACGCTGCGGCAACTTCTAGCGCGGAATTCAAAGAATTTGACGGCCGCGGCGGAAGCCATGCCCCCCGACAAATATAGCTACCGCCCGACACCCGAGCAGATTACATACGCCCATCTGATGATGCACATTGCGCAGTCGAATACCGTTCTCTGCTCGAAGATCAGCGGCATGGCTGCTCCCGCCGACGCGCAATTGAAAGAGACCGACGACAAGGACAAGCTCGTGGGCGCGCTAAAGGATTCGTTTACCTATTGCACGACCGCGCTTGCAAACGTTGACGACTCGGGGTTGGGAGCTTCCGTAACGCTATCCGCAAGCCGCACGAGCACGAAGGCGGGAACCATGATTACTCTCGCGAATGATTGGGCGGACCACTACTCTGCAGCGGCGATGTATCTGCGTCTGAACGGTATCCTGCCGCCGACGGCGCAACCGGCACCGAAATAAATGGGGAGGTTCCGACGGCCGACGCGCGTGCGATTAAATGGTGTCTGGGCTCTAGCAGTGTGCCGACGGCGTGGCAGGCAACAAATCCCGGCCTACCATAAAAGGAATAATCGTAAGATTCGTTCCGAAACTTTTCGGAGCGAGGCAGTGAAACTTAGGAACTTCCGCCAACAACCCTGAGTCGAGGTTCGCGCCCCAACCATTTTGATTTCCAGGTTTCAAGCCGTAGGTGCGAGCCATTTTTCGAATTGAGCCGGGAGTTGGCTCGCTATCAGTTTCCAGACAGGAAGGGAGACAATCGAGCATCCGTTACAGCTAAATTGTCGATATTCCCCAGCGACGGTAATGACGGGCACGATGGCCTTCGCCCCGCAAAGATAGTACGAAATCGGGAAGCTGCTCTGGAAGTCCACCAAGATGAGACTTCCTTGCGGAATCAACTGGTGAATATCATGCATGGCGGCGATCACCAACGTTCGGCGCTGATTGTCTTTCGTGACGCCAACCTCCGTCAGATTTCCGGACCCCTTCGGCATTCCAATTAAGAGAATTGCAATCAAGGCGCCCGCCCAGAGTCTCTGGCGCGAAATAGCTGCGAGCAGGAAACTTGCGCCCGCGATCACAAAGGGGACAACAAATACAGTGTGACGGCTGCCAACGTATGGGTAAATTGCGGCGATGGCTGCGCACCAGACAGTAACAACCAGCGGCTGTCACGGTGAGCGCGATAGCTATAAGGTGATCGTTAAGCCAACTCTCAACACCGCCGGCGGCGCCGTTTGAAAGGCGCCCGGCGACGACGGGCGCGATATCCGGCAGCGAATCCGGCTCCGTTGCGACCAAGGCTCCGGGACTCATACTATCTTGGGCCTATTCACTTTGCCTCCGCGAAATGCCGCTCTTCTCACGGTGGGATATCCATTGGAATCGGCGGTTTTTAGGTGTGTTCATGTGCCGTTAGCTTACGTTGTCCAAACTGTTACCCGACGTTGCCGCTATCGGTTGGGCGCTCCTCGGCGCGGCTGAAGCGCCGTCGCCCGTTCCTTACGCGTGTTGACGGCACACCGTTGCTTCCCTATACTGAGGTTTCTTTCAGGGTATTCTGTAAGTTCTAGGCTTGGCGGCCGGTCCTCCCTGCCCTCCTTTTCCCGGAAATGAAGGCGGCAAAAGGTGAAAGCATTGTGGGCGCGGCGCAGTAGCCACACTTCAGGGGAACACGACACCCTTCATGAGCGAAGCAAACTGCCGGCGCGAGCTGGAGCTGGAAATCCCCGCCGAGGAAGTACAAAAAGCCAGCGAGAAAATTGCAAAGGAGATCGCGCGGGTGGCGCGCGTGCCGGGCTTCCGTCCCGGCAAGGCGCCGGTGGCGCTGATCCGGCGGAAGTTTGCGAGTGACATCCGCAGCGAACTTCTGCAGCAGCTTGTTCCCGATCGGCTGGGGAACGCTGTTGCAGAGAAGAAGTTCAACGTGGTGACGCAGCCGCAAGTGGATCAGGTGGACTATAACGAAGGCGGTCCGCTGAAGTTTCGCGCAAGCTTTGAGGTTTTGCCGGAGTTTGAGCTCGCGCCTTACAAAGAAATCGAAATCGAAGTCGAATCGCGGGATATCAGCGATGAGGACGTCGAGAAGATGCTCGGCGAGATGCGTGAGCGCGCCGCGACGTTCGTGCCGGTGGAAGGCCGCACGATCGCCGATGGCGATTATGCCCAGCTCAAACTGATGGGCACTCCGGCGGGCGGCGGCGAGCCGCTGAAGGCGGAAAGCGTGCTATGCCACATCGGCGCGGAAGAAACACTCGAGGCCTTCAACGAAAATCTGCGAGGCGCCCAGGTGGGAGATCAGCGGCGCTTTGATCTTACCTATCCTGCAGACAATCCCGATGAGAAGCTCGCGGGCAAGATCTATCACTATGTGGTGGACGTGACCGCGATCAAGGAAAAGAAACTGCCGGAGGCGGATGACGACTTCGCAAAGGACGTCAGCGACGCGAAGACCATTGATGAATTGCGCGGAAAGGTCCGCCAGGGCCTAGAAGCGGCTCGCGACCAACGCCAGGAGGAACAAACGAACGAGCGCATCATCACGAAACTAGTCGCTGCGAATGACTTCCCGGTGCCCGAGGCGCTGGTCGAACAACAGATGGACGCCCGGCTGGAGCGAGCGGTCCGGTCGCTGGCGGCGCAGGGGGTTGATCCTCGAGCTGTGAATGTGGATTGGGTCTCAATGCGGCAACGCCAGCGGGACCGGGCGGTCGAAGACGTAAAGGCGGAGCTCATTCTGGACCGCATCGCGACGGCAGAAAATATCGAGGCCGACGAAGCGGGTGTTGAAAAGCAGCTCGAAGCGCTCGCGGAGCGGAGTGGCGAATCGGCAACAGCCGTTCGCGCACGCTTGACAAAGCAAGGAGCGCTGGATAGGATGAAATCGAAGCTGCGGAGTGAAAAAACTCTCGGCTGGCTTCAGCAGCACGCCCGCATCCGCACAGAAAAAGCAACCAAGGGGTAAAAATAGCGGACGGGTGGACCTCCTCGGCACTTCCTGAAAACTTCTTAATATGCGGCAATCCGACGATTCCGGCGCTTACGCGACGACTCTCATCCCGATGGTGGTGGAACAAACCAACCGCGGGGAGCGAGCTTATGACATTTATTCGCGGCTGTTGAAAGACAACATTATCTTTATCGGGACGCCGATTGACGATCACGTGGCGAACTTCGTAACGGCGCAGCTTCTGTTTTTGGAAGCGGAAGACCCGGAAAAGGATATTTCCGTATACATCAACTCGCCGGGCGGCTCCATCACGGCGGGAATGGCCATCTACGACACGATGCAATTCGTGCGGCCCAGCGTGGTGACGATCTGCGTGGGCCAGGCGGCCTCGATTGCCTCCGTGCTGCTAACGGCGGGTGCGGCGAAGAAGCGGTTTGCGCTGCCCAATGCGCGCATTTTGATCCACCAGCCCTGGATGTCGGGGCTCTCCGGCCAGGCGACGGATATTGATATCCACGCGAAAGAAATTCTGCGAATGCGCTCTTCGATCAACGAGCTCTACGTGAAACACACGGGCAATCCACTCGAAAAAATCGAGCGGGACACCGAGCGCGACTTCATTATGTCCGCGGCGCAAGCCAAAGAGTACGGGCTGATTGACGAAATCATTTTCAAACACCGCTAGTCCGTTCGCTCCCGCGCCGTACCAATCAGTTAGTATCAAAATGGCGCGAACGATCCGCGCCAGCGAGGGATTGACCTAGAATGATGCGCGATACACGCCGTCGTTCCCAGGGAAGCTAAGTGAGGCAGACACGTCCGTGAAAATTGGCAGAGTTCGTACGGAAGGACCACTGCGCTGCTCTTTTTGCCATAAGACGCAGGAGCAAGTGGAAAAGTTGATTGGTTCGCCTTCCGATGACCAACGCGCCTATATCTGTGACGATTGTGTCCGCATATGCAACCGGGTTCTTGAGGATGAAAAGGAGCACGACGCACTTCGCTCCTTCGCGGCTGGATCAAGGACAATACTCAAGTGAAAAAGATCGGCAACGAAGAACCGCTGCGCTGCTCCTTCTGCCATAAGACGCAGGAGCAGGTGGAAAAGCTGATCAGTTCGCCTTCCGACTATCCCCGCGCTTTTATCTGCAACGATTGCGTGCGCGTCTGCCAGCAGATACTGGACGACGAGAAGCGCGAGCAAGCAACGCCGGTGAATCGCCGGCTGCCGCGTCCGCCGGAGATCAAATCGTTTCTCGATAATTATGTGATCGGGCAGGACAAGACCAAGAAAAAGCTGGCCGTCGCCGTTTACAATCACTACAAACGGATCTTCCTGAACCGGCAGCCCGGCGAAGTCGAGTTGACCAAGTCGAACATTTTGCTGGTGGGTCCGACCGGAACGGGCAAGACGCTGCTGGCGCAAACGCTTTCGCGGATGCTCGAAGTTCCCTTCGCGATTGTGGACGCGACGACGCTGACCGAAGCGGGGTACGTGGGTGAGGACGTCGAGAACATCATTTTGAAGCTGTTGCAGGCAGCGGACGGCGACGTCACACGCGCGCAGCAAGGCATCATCTACATAGACGAAATTGACAAGATCGCGAAGAAAGACGAGAACCCGTCCATCACGCGCGACGTTTCCGGCGAGGGCGTGCAGCAGGCCCTGCTGAAGATTCTCGAAGGCACCGTAGCCAACGTTCCTCCGCAGGGCGGCCGCAAGCACCCGCATCAGGAATTTACGCCTGTGGATACGACGAACATCCTCTTCATCTGCGGCGGAGCGTTTGTGGGGCTTGAAAAGGTGATCGAGCGGCGCGTGGGCCAGAAATCGCTGGGCTTTCACACGGATGCGCAGCCCTCGACGCCAAACCGCCGCAACATCGAAATGCTCGAGCAAGCACAGCCGACCGACCTAATCCGCTACGGCCTGATTCCGGAATTTGTGGGCCGACTGCCGGTGATGGGCGTGTTGAGCGATCTGGATAAGGGCGCGCTGGTGCGGATCCTCACCGAACCGAAGAACGCCCTCGTGCGGCAATACCAGCGCCTGTTCGAGTTTGAGAACGTCCGGCTGCGCTTTACGGATGACGCGCTCGAAATGGTGGCGGAGCAGGCCCTGCAACGCAAGGTTGGCGCGCGCGGGCTGCGTATGATCCTCGAAGACTTGATGCTTGACCTGATGTACCACCTGCCCGCACAGCGCAAGATCCGCGAGTTCATCGTGACCGCCGAGATGGTGCGCACGCGCGAAATCAATTGGAGCCTGCTCGAAAAGGCGGGATGAAGGAACGGACAACGGTTTGAAAACCCCAGATCAGGATTCCGCGTTCAATCGGGAAAAAGGCGACATGCGGCGCGTGCCCATGATGCCGGTGCGGGAGATCGTGATTTTCCCGCAGCAGATGAGCCCGTTCATTGTGGGCCGCGAAGGCTCGGTGAAGGCGCTCGAAGAAGCGCTGGCCGGCGACAAGAAAATTTTCCTGGCGACACAGCACGATGCCTCGATAGACGATCCGAAACCCGAAGAAATCTACCAAGTCGGCACGATCGCCAATATCGTGCAGAGCGTGAAGCTCCCGGACGGCAACATTCGGGTGCTAGTAGAAGGTGTGGAGCGCGGCAAGGTTCTCGAAGTCACCGCACATGAGGGTTTTTTCCGAGCTACGCTGCGGGTCCTGCCCTCGCGCTACGAACCTTCCCCGGAAATCGAGCAGCTCGTCAGCCGCGTGAGCGGCGTCTTCGAGCAGTACGTGAAGCTCTCGCAGGCCGTGAATTATGACACCGTGATCGCCGCCGCTCGCGTGGAAGATCCGGTCCGGCTTTCCGACGCAATCGCCGCGAACCTTACGCTTCCCTTTGAGGAAAAACAGGAATTGCTGGAGATGTTCGATCCGGTCGAGCGGCTGCAGCGCATCGCCGAAATCCTGGACGTCGAGATAGAAAAGCTCAACGTCGAGCGCAACATCAACGCGCGCGTAAAGCGGCAGATGGAGCGCGCCCAAAAAGAGTATTACCTAAACGAAAAGCTCAAGGCCATCCAGAAAGAGCTGGGCAGGGGCGAAAAAAACGAAATTGACGAGTTGCGCAAGAAGATCGAAGCGGCAGGCATGCCAAAGGAAATTCAGGAAAAAGCCACCCAGGAGCTGAAGCGCCTGGAAACGATGCCGCCGATGTCGGCGGAATCCACGGTCAGCCGTAACTACCTGGATTGGCTCTTGGCGGTTCCGTGGAAGAAGAAATCCAAGGAAATTCGCGATATTGACCTGGCCGAGAAAATCCTCAACGAAGACCACTACGGGCTCGAAAAAATCAAGGAACGCATCCTGGAGTATCTCGCCGTGCGGCAATTGGTGAAGAACCCGCGCGGCTCGATTCTCTGCTTCGTCGGACCTCCGGGCGTCGGCAAGACGTCGCTGGCGATGTCCATCGGACGGGCCACGGGACGCAAATTTGTCCGCGTTTCCCTTGGCGGCGTGCGGGACGAAGCGGAAATCCGCGGGCATCGCCGCACCTACATTGGCGCGCTGCCTGGCCAGATCATCCAGATGATGAAGAAGGCCGGCACCGTGAATCCGATTTTCGTGCTGGACGAAGTGGACAAGATGTCCATGGATTTCCGGGGCGATCCCTCAGCGGCGCTGATGGAGGTGCTCGATCCGGAGCTAAATCATGCCTTCACGGACCACTATCTGGACGTGGAATACGATTTGTCGCGCGTGATGTTCGTCTGCACCGCCAACGTGCTCCACACGATTCCACAACCGTTGCAGGACCGGATGGAGACCATTCGCCTGGCCGGATATACGGAGCAGGAAAAGCTCGAGATCGCCAAGCGGTTCCTGGTGAAGAAGCAGCGGGAAGCCAACGGGCTCTCCGAAGAGAATCTTGTCTTCAGCGACGATTCCCTGCGGCACATCATCCGCCACTACACACACGAAGCCGGAGTCCGCACGCTCGAGCGCGAGATCGCCAACGTCGCGCGCAAAATTTCCCGGCGCGTGGTGAAGGAAGGACGTAAGGTCCGCGTCGAGAGCACCCCCGCGAATGTGCCGGATTTCCTCGGCGTGATGAAGTTCCGCGAAATCTGGGAAGAAAAGAAAAATGAAATTGGCCTGGCGATCGGTTTGGCCTGGACCGAAGTAGGCGGGCAGGTCCTCGTTACGGAATCGAGCCTGATGCACGGGAAGGGACGGCTGACGCTGACCGGCAAGCTAGGCGACGTCATGCAGGAATCGGCCCAAGCAGGAATGAGCTATATCCGTTCGCGGACGGCGCAACTGGGGCTGCCGCCAGATTTTTACCGGCACGTGGATCTCCACGTACACGTGCCTGAAGGCGCCATCCCGAAAGACGGCCCTTCAGCGGGCATCACCATCACGACTTCCCTGGTGAGTGCCATCACGAAAATTCCTGTGCGCTGCGATCTCGCGATGACCGGTGAGATTACCCTGCGCGGTAAGGTGCTGCCGATCGGCGGCGTGAAGGAAAAGCTATTGGCGGCGCATCGCGTGGGCCTGCGGACCGTGATTTTGCCGAAAGATAATGAGAAGGATCTGACCGAGATCCCGGCCGAAATCCTTTCCTCGATGGCCGTGAAGTTTGTTGAGAATATGGACGAAGTGCTGCAGTACGCGCTCGAGCGGCCGCTGCTTTCGTCAGTGCACTCGCCCGTGCCTGAAGTCCCAGCGGGGTTCGAGCCGGAACCGAAAGAAGACCAGGGGTTGGCCAACTGAAGATTTCGAGGGTTCGCGCTACCGGCAGCGTTTCCGGTGGCGCAGTCTCCAGATGCGGCGCGCGGAAATTTTCAAACGAACTGAATCAAGCACGAAATTCGGCTCGCCTTGTGACCTCCCCGGCGCCGGCGGAAATCCAAATCTTCGCCTGATCCATCAGGCAAAGAAGTTTAAGCATATTTGAAGGAATCAAACACATGAGCGTTAGTCTTGCAGAACTGAAGGAAAAAAATATTACGGACTTGGCGAAGATCGCCAAGGAGCTCGACATTCCCGGCGCCAGCGGCATGCGCAAACAGGAGCTGATCTTTCAGATCCTGCGCGCACAGACTGAAAAGAACGGGCTCATCTTTTCGGAAGGCGTCCTCGAATGCCTGCCGGACGGCTTCGGTTTTCTGCGCGCCCCGGAATACAACTACCTGCCCGGCCCGGACGATATCTATGTATCGCCGTCGCAGATTCGCAAATTCGACCTACGGACGGGCGATACCGTGTCAGGGCAAGTGCGCCCGCCAAAGGATGGCGAACGCTACTTTGCGCTAATCAAAGTCGAAGCGGTCAATTTCGAGGATCCCGAAGTTGCGCGTAACAAGATTTTCTTCGACAACCTGACGCCTCTGTATCCGCAGGAGCGCATTCGCCTGGAAACGACAAAGGAAAATCTCACAGGACGCGTGCTGGACATGCTCTGCCCCATCGGCAAGGGGCAGCGCGGGCTGATCGTCGCGCCGCCGCGCACGGGCAAGACGATGATGCTGCAGTCGATCGCCAATTCCGTCACCACTAATCACCCGGAAGTGGCATTGATTGTCCTGCTGATTGACGAACGGCCCGAAGAAGTGACGGATATGCAACGTACGGTAAAGGGCGAAGTGATCAGCTCAACCTTCGATGAGCCGCCGCAGCGGCACATTCAGGTGGCCGAAATGGTGCTGGAGAAGGCCAAGCGCCTGGTGGAGCACAAGCGCGACGTCGTGATCCTGCTCGACTCGGTCACGCGCCTCGGCCGCGCGTACAATGCCGTCACGCCGCCCTCGGGCAAGGTGCTCTCCGGCGGTATTGACGCGAACGCTCTACAGCGCCCGCGGCGCTTCTTCGCTGCCGCGCGCAACGTCGAGGAAGGCGGCTCGCTCACCATCATCGCCACCGCCCTGATTGATACCGGCAGCCGCATGGATGACGTGATCTTCGAAGAGTTCAAAGGCACCGGCAACATGGAAATCAACCTGGATCGGCGCCTGGTGGATAAGCGCATCTTCCCCACGATTGACATTTTGCGCTCGGGCACGCGAAAGGACGAGCTGCTGTTGCCTCCGGATGAGCTCAACCGCATTTGGGTGCTGCGCAAGGTGCTGAGCCCGCTCTCGCCCGTCGAAGCGATGGAGCTTCTGCTTGGGCGGTTGTCCAAATCGAAGAACAACGCTGAATTCCTGTCGTCCATGTCCACGCCGAACTAGCGCGTCATCCGCGCGAAATCCAGCGGATCAGTAGATCCCCAAGCACCCCCCAAGCAAACGTGATGCATCATTTCGGGCATATGCGCGCAGGGTTTTCCCAAAATGAAAAACAGCGGCGCGCCAAATGCCGCGCCGCTGTCCGTTGCCGCCTTGCTTGTCTGCCAGGCGATCCGGCTTAGTGCCTGCCGAAGGTGTAGCCGACGTTGACTGTATATTCGGGCACCAAATCACTTCCAAACTGGAAGAAATTGTGGATGTATCGCAGGTCGACTCGAGGTTCCACGAAGATGCCGTTCTTTACATAGAAACGCACGCCGGCGGCAAAGTGCACGTCGAAATGGTTTGAGCTTTCCAAATAGCTATTGGAACTTGAGCAGCCGGCGAACTGATCGCAATACTGCGAATTGTAGTAGAAGCGCATATTGACGCCGCCGATCCCACCTTGAATTTCAGGCACTATGCGGCTGCTGACGGGCGCCGGCTCCCAAACCGCGTTGAAATCGTAAAGTATCGGACGGTAGTTCAAGCCCGCGTAGCCGCCCTGCGTCACGCGAAAAGAAGTCTCCGCTCCCACGCCCAAGTGCGGAAAGAACATGAAATCGCCGCCGATATTCATAAACACGCCGCCCAGGCGAGGCGTGTAATAGATGTTGCCGTCGCCGTAGGTATCAATTCCCTGGTTCGATGAGCTGTCTTGTGCGGTCCCTAAGCCGATATATGCGCTGACTCCCTGGGCGCTTGCAGTGCGTACGTTGCAGGCCATCAGAATGAAAAGCACCGGTAAGGTACGGATCATGAATTTCGACACGAAAATCTCCCCTCGGTATTTTGTGCTCGAACACATTCAAACCTTTGATGTTCCGCTTGGCGCGTTGGTTGTTCATGCCGCATGGCGTTTTGCGTATGAATTGCGGCCAGACTTGGCAAAAGTTCCACGGAAATCACGGAAGGTTGCGGCAGAACGGCGAAACTAAAGGGAGGATCCCGGGTTAGACCCTGTTGAGCTTCTTGCGGGGGCCTCGCGTTCGTGCGCCAGGATGCCGACGAGCCGCGCCGTCTCCTCCGCGTCCATTGCGGTATTGTCAACCAGCACGGCGTCCGCCGCGCGGACTAGCGGGGACGTGGCACGCGTGCGGTCCCGGCGATCCCGATCGCGGACTTCTTCGACTACTTGCTCCAGGGTGAGTTGGTCGCCCTTCTGTTGATGTTCGCGCCAGCGGCGTTCGGCGCGCGATTCGGCGGAAGCTTCGAGGAATATCTTCAGACCCGCATCGGGGAAAATCACGGTGCCGACATCGCGGCCTTCCATCACCACGCCGCCACGACTTCCCGCGCGGCGCTGCTCTGCAACCAGCACGTGCCGGACGCCGGCGACCACAGCCACTCTTGACGCAGCCTGCGCGACCTCGGCCGTGCGTATTGCAGCCGAGACGTCTTCCTCATCAAGCAGCACGCGGTGCCCGTCTTCGCCGCCAACAAGGTCAATCCGCGTTTGCTGCGCGAGCGATTCGAGCGCTGCTTCGTCCGTGAGCGTGATGCCCCGCCTCAGGGCCTTCAACGCCAGCGCGCGGTACATGGCTCCGGTGTCGAGGTACACGTAACCGAGTAATTGCGCCACGCGTCGCGCAAGTGTGCTCTTGCCCGATCCGACGGGTCCATCTATGGCGATGATGAGCCTATTCATTGCGCCGGAGTTGCCTCAGATACGGTGAAACGCGCGCTCAAGGTCGCGCACCGAGTAGCGCAGCACTACCGGCCGCCCGTGCGGACAGCTCATTGGCGCCTCCGTCTGCGAGAGTTCACCGAGCAGCCATTCCATCTTTTTCTGATCGAGCGGCATGTTGATCTTGATCGCCGCGTGGCACGCGGTGGATGCTGCGATGCGCGATTGCAGCCAATCCATCGAGATCGCCTGGTTTTCGCGTTCGACGCCGTCAAGGATTTCCACGAGCAGCCGCTCGGCATCGGCGCTCGAAATTCCAGCAGGTGTTGCGTGGATGGCCACGCTGCGGGGACCGATCGGCGAAACTTCAAATCCGTTGGCGACAAGTTCGTCCGAGATCTGCCCGAAGATCACTTCCTGGCGTGGCGTAAGGTCCACCACATGCGGCACGAGCATGCGTTGCCCGCTGATCTGCCCTTCGCGGCGCGCGCGCAGGTGCTGCTCAAACAGGATGCGTTCGTGCGCCACGTGCTGGTCAATGATCCATAGCCCTTCACCATTGATCGCAATGATGAAGCTTGAATTGACCTGGCCGAGAGGCTTCAGCGTGGCCAGGCTTTCCGCGGACGCATTCTGCTCAACGAGTTGCCCTGCGGCCGCGGATTGAACTCGCTGCGCAATCTCGCCGGGCGGCAAATCGAGGCCGATCGAGTCCGCGGAATCAAAGCGGAAGCGCTGCTCTTCGGGCCGCGGTGGCGCGTTGCTCAGCTCGAATCCGCCATCGGAGATCGCCGGCGCCGCGGAGGCGTCCAGCGGGACGGCCATCGGCGGGATCACCGCGCGAGGAATTCCTGCGGCCGCGGCATTCTCTGTGTTTGGCGCGGCGCCACGAGCCGCGGAAGCGCTAAAGCCGCCCGCAACAAATGACGGCGCGCCGAACCCCGCGCCCATCGCGGCGGCAAGCTGCCCGGCGGACGCAGATGCCGTCGCCGTTGCGAAACTCGCGATGGGGCGGGCGTGGCTCAAGGCCTGGCGAATCGCATCGCGCGTGAAGTCGTGCACAAATTGCGGATGGCGGAAGCGCACTTCGATCTTCGCGGGGTGGACGTTGACGTCCACCTCCTGGTAAGGCAAATCCACGAACAGCAGCACCACCGGGAATGTCGCCGGCGGCACCACGTTGCGATAGGCTTCGCTGATTGCGTGCAGCAGCAGGCGGTCGCGCACCAAGCGGCGATTCACAAAAACGTAGATCCCGTTGCGATTGGAACGCTGCACCTGCGGGCGCGATGCAAATCCGCTGACCGTGATTTGCGCGACGCGCTCATCCGCATCCAGCTCAGGCTCGGTAATCGCCGCCCGCACCGGCGCGGAGGTCGGCGGAATTTCGAAAAGCTCATCGAGCGCCTGGCGGCCAAAAAGCTGGTAGACGCGCTCGGCGAGCCCTGGAATTCCCGTTGGTTTCGCTGTCGCGTGCGGTTCTGTCTCGTTTGGCGCGCCGGCGGCAGCATTCACGCTATCGCTGCTTCCGGCGTCCAATGTCCCGCCGGAAGCTTTTGTAGATTCAGTTGCAGCGCCGAGCGGGCTAGTTTCCGATTCCGGCTGCCCCATCGTTACTAACTCCGTCGCGGGAGCGACGTTTATGATCTCCTGCGTCGGCGTCGTCAGCACGAATTGGCGGTCCGGATGCGCCAAAGCATAGTGTGTCACCAACGACGCGATGTGCCCTAGTTCTGTGGTTTCGGATTTAAGGAATTTGCGCCGCGCAGGCACGCAATAGAAGAGATCGGAGACGCTGATCGAGGTGCCTGCCGGAGCGCCAGCAGGCTTCACGCCAAACAGCTTACCTGCGGCAAACTCGATGCGGGTGCCATCTTGTTCCTCCGCCGTGCGCGTTTCCAGCACGAGCCGCGAAACGGCCGCGATGGATGGCAGCGCTTCACCGCGAAAGCCCAGCGTCGCAATGGAAAGCAGGTCGTTCGTGGTGCGCAGCTTGCTTGTGGCGTGGCGTTCGAAGGCCAGCAGCGCATCGTCGTGCGCCATGCCGCAGCCGTCGTCAATTACGCGAATCAGCCGCTTGCCGCCGGCTTCAATCTCAATGCGCAGCGAACGCGCGCCTGCGTCCAGCGCGTTTTCGAGCAACTCCTTGACGACCGAGGCGGGCCGCTCGACAACTTCGCCCGCGGCGATTTGGTTCGCCACGGCCTCCGGTAATATGCGTATCCGGCTCATAGATGGCTGGCTCTACTTGCCTTCCTCGCGGAGCGCGATACCCACGTCCTTGAGCTGGGCCGGATCCACCGGCGACGGCGAATCGGCCATCAAATCCTGCGCAGCGGTGGTCTTCGGGAAGGCGATCACCTCGCGAATGGATTTTTCGCCCGCGAGCAGCATCACCACGCGGTCCAATCCTAGCGCGATCCCGCCGTGCGGTGGCGTGCCGTAGGTGAGGGCGTCGAGGAAAAAACCGAAGCGGCTGCGTGCCTGCTCATCCGTCAAGCCAATGGCGCGGAACACACGCGACTGAATATCCTGCAGGTGAATTCGAATGCTGCCCGAGCCAAGCTCGACGCCATTGAGCACGAGGTCGTAGCCTTTCGAACGGATTTCTCCGCGGCGCTCGGCATTTTCGAGCAGATCCACGTCTTCCTCGATGATGCCGGTGAAAGGGTGCTGCGCGCTGGCCCAGGATTTCTCGGTTTCGCTCCATTCAAAGAGCGGGAAGCCGGTGAGCCACAGAAATTCCCACCTGTCCTTCGGCACGATGCCCAGCCGGTCGGCGAGATGCAAGCGCAATTGGCCCGCAATCAGCGCTGCGGCATCGGTTCCGGGAATCTGCTCTTTGGCCGTCACGGCAACGATCAGGTCGCCGGGTTTCGCCGCCATCGCCGCCGCGATGTGTTTCAGCGTTTCCGCGCCAAGGTTCTTTTCGAGCGAAGACGTCACGCCCTCGGCGCCCACCTTCGCGGTGTAGACGCCGCGGGCGCCGAGCGCCTTGGCCTTCTCGCCCAACTCGTCCAGTTGCTTGCGTGAGAATTGCCCGGCATTCGGCGCCGCCATTGCGAACACACTTCCCGCAATATGCAGCGTCTCCTGGGCCACGTCGAAATAATTCGTCACGTCGTGCAGCTCCATCCCAAAGCGCAGATCGGGCTTGTCGCTGCCGTAACGGCGAATTGCATCGCGATACTGCATGTGGCGAAACGGAGCCGTCACTGTAACTCCCGCGACAGCGCACGCGCTGACCATCGCCTTTTCGATGACGCCGAAGATATCCTCCGGACGCGGAAATGATATCTCCACGTCCAGTTGCGTGAACTCCGGCTGGCGGTCGGCGCGCAGGTCCTCGTCGCGGAAACAGCGCACGATCTGGAAATAGCGGTCGAGTCCGCTAATCATCAAGATCTGCTTAAAAAGCTGCGGCGATTGCGGCAACGCATAAAATTGCCCATGGTGCACGCGGCTCGGCACTAGATAATCGCGCGCGCCTTCCGGGGAGGAGCGCGTGAGCATGGGGGTCTCGATTTCGTAGAAACCGAGCGAGTCCATCGTCTTGCGAATATCGAAAAGGACTCGGTGGCGCAGCGCTAGATTTCGCGCGGGCCGCGAGCGGCGCAGGTCGAGATACCGATAACGCAGGCGCGTTTCCTCGCTGGCGGAAATCTCGTCCTCCACCTGAAATGGCGGTGTCTTCGCGGTATTCAAGATGCGCAGCTCGGAGGCCATCACTTCCACTTCGCCGGATGGCAGATCGGGATTCGCCTTTTGTCGCTGGACGACTTTACCTTGGATGGCGACTACATACTCAGCGCGCAATTCTTCGGCCTTCGCCTGCGCCGCAGCGTGCTGCTCCTTGTTGAAGACGATTTGCGCAAGCCCCGTGCGATCGCGCAGGTCAATGAAGATCAGATTGCCGAGGTCGCGCCGCCGGTGCACCCAGCCCATCAGCACGACGTCGCGGCCGGCATCGGCTCCTCGCAGCGCGCCGCAATAATGCGTGCGCTTCAGCTCACCCAAAGAATCGAGCACGTTCACTCCTCGTTAGTTTTCTGTCGATCGCGACAGTGCACAACCTACGCTGCCTCGCCGCTACCCGCCGCCGCGTAATTCCGCGAGCAATTCCGGTTCCGTTAAGCTCTTCTGCATCGCGTCCGCGAGCCTTTTCAAAGTGTAGCGCCCGGCCGCCACTTCATTCTCGCCGAGAATCAGGCCGTATCGCGCGCCAAGTTTGTCCCCCAGCGACAGCGCCTTGCCGAGTTTCATTTCGGCGGGAGGCAATTCCACTTTGACGCCAGCCGCGCGCAGCCGCTGCGCAAGCTGGATGGCCGCCGGTTGCGCCGCCGCGCCCATCCATACGATGAAAACATCCAGTGCCGGCCCGGCCGCGAGCTTCCCTGCCGCTTCCAGCGAAAGCATCAGCCGGTCGGTGCCGATGGCGAAGCCAATTCCCTTCGTCGGCGGACCGCCGAGCAATTCCACCAGGCCATCATAGCGGCCGCCGCCGCAAACAGCGTTCTGCGAGCCCAGGCCAGGCGCGACGATCTCAAACGTGGTGCGCGTGTAATAGTCGAGACCGCGCACGAGACGCCAGTTGCGCTCGTAGGCGATCCCGCGCATGACGAGCTGCTTTTCGACTTCCGCAAAGTGCTCAAGGCATGCGGGGCAAAGATGATCCGAAATGCGCGGCAGCCTTTCGATGATCGGCTGCTCTTCGGGAATTTTCGAATCGAGCACGCGGAGCGGATTCGTCTCAATGCGCCGCTGGCTGTCGGCGCCAAGTTTGTCGCGCACCTTGCGCAATTCTTCGCGCAACAGCTCCACATATTTTGGCCGGCACTCTTTGCAGCCAATCGAGTTCAGATAAAGCGTCGCGCCCGCGAGTCCTGCTTTGTTAAAGAACGCGACCAGCATTTCGATCAGCTCGGCGTCAATGCCCGGCGCGTCCGATTGCCCCAGCACCTCCGCGCCAATCTGGTAGAACTGGCGGTAGCGTCCTTTCTGCGGCCGCTCGCGCCGGAACATCGGCCCCATATAGTAGAGCTTCACATTCCCCGGCAGCGTGTGCATCCCATGCTCGATATAAGCGCGGCAAACGGAGGCCGTCGCCTCCGGACGCAGAACGGTCTTTCCTAGATCAATTTGTACCGCCATACCAGGAGCACGTTGGATGGCTTCTCGAATTTGCGGGGCGCTGGCCTGAAGAGGCTGGGCTAGCGCTTGAGCTTGTTCCCGCAGGCTATTCAATAAATTAAGATTTTGTTGGTGATCTGGAATCGCGCCGCCCTTTAATTCTACTTCGACTCTATTGCAAAAGTCCTCAATCCTTGTAGCAAAATATGGCAGCGAAACCGGGTTATTGGGATCGATGCGCTCTCCCAATAGGCGGTATTGATCTCCGCGTAGCTGGTCCAGAAAGTCGTCCGAAACGGTGTACATCTCCTTAGAGACGACATCCGTTTCCGCTCCGACTGATCGCCTAAACAGCTCTCTCTGTTCAAAGATCGGCAACCGAATCTCGCCAAAGCCGTAAGTCGCAAATACTTCGCGCGCCGTCTCCTCGACGCGATTCCACGCCGCGGACACCGGCGGTAAAATATCGCGCACGCCTTTGATGGCCCGAATTTGTTTCTGCTCAGCCACTAGTCACTAGCCACTCTCACCGCGGTACGTTTCCTTGTACTCCACATACCTCTGCGCGTACCCATCAATGCTCGCCTGATCTTCCGGCGTGAGTGCGCGGCGTAACTTGCCCGGATGCCCCATGAAGAGGCTGCCCGGAGGCACCTCGGTCCGCTCCGGCACCAGCGTGCCCGCGGCGATGATCGAGCCGGCGCCGATGCGCGCACCATTCATGATCACGCAGCCCATGCCGATCAGTACCCGCGACTCAATCGTGCAGCCGTGAAGAATTACGCCGTGTCCAACCGTGACGTTATCGCCCAGCGTGAGGGGCCATTCATCGCGCATCACGTGCAGCACGCAGCCGTCCTGAATATTCGTTCGCTTGCCGATGCGAATCCAATGGACGTCGCCGCGAATCACGGTGCACGGCCAGACGCTCGAGTCTTCGCCGATCTCCACGTCGCCGATCACGATCGCGGCCGCGTCAATGTAGGCGCTCGCGGCGATGCGCGGAAGCCGTCCTTTGTAGCTGCGAATCATTGCCGCCCTCCGCGGCCAGAGCGAGTTTGCGCACGGGTTGCAGCGCAAAATTCGCCTCGGAAGTGAATCAGAAACGCTAACACACGCCCAGCAGGCTTACAAGGAAGCGGCTAGGCCTTCGCGCGTGCAAAGCCTCGAGGCTGGCGCCATCTTGGTAGCACAGGCACTCCTGCCTGTGCGGTTTTGCTGTTTGGCCGCGAATCTCAGCACAGACAAGAGTGTCTGTGCCACTCCAAAACACACCGCTCTCATATGAAGCGTGTTTTGTGTTGCCTGCTCCGTTTGCTAGCGGCCGGCCGTTTCGCACCTTTAGAGGATTTCGACGTTAGGAGCGGTGGCGCGCGCTTCTTCGAGGCGCGCCTTCACCGCGCGCGCCATCGCGTAGACGCTACGCGCTTCGGGCGCCTGTTCGCCGAGCGTTGCGACGGGCCTGCCGGTGTCGCCGCCGATGCGAATGCGGGGATCAATCTCGATTTCGCCGAGTAGGGGCACTCCGTAGATCTCGGCGATTTTCCGGCCCTCACCGTGGCCAAAAACATCCACGCTCCGGTGGCAGTGCGGGCAAATAAAGGAGCTCATATTCTCGACCACACCAAGCACTTCAACGCTCACCTGGCGGAACATTTCGATGGCCTTACGCACGTCGGCAAGCGCAACGACGGAAGGCGTGGTGACCAGCACGGCTCCCGAAAGCGGCACGGTCTGGATCAGCGTCAACTGCACGTCACCGGTGCCGGGCGGCAAATCCACGACGAGGTAATCGAGCTGGCCCCACTCCACGCTGCGCAGAAATTGCTGGATGATGCTGTGGAGCATTGGCCCGCGCCAGATCATCGGCGCGTCGCCGGGCGCCAGCAGCCCGATCGAGATCACCTTGATGCCATAGGCCTCGACGGGAATGATCGTGCGCGCTTCGGTGGCGCGAGGCTGCTCGGTGGTGCCAAGCATAAGGGGCACGTTGGGACCGTAGACGTCGGCGTCCAGCAAACCAACCTTTGCGCCCAGCCGACTCAGCGCCAGCGCCAGATTCACGGCGACGGTCGTCTTCCCGACCCCGCCCTTGCCGCTCGCGACCGCGACCAGGTTCTTGACGCCTTCAATGGGCAGCTTTGGAGGCGCCTGCATCCCCGGGCCGCCAGGGCCCATCCCCGGCCCCCGCCCTTGAGGGCCTCCTGGGCCCATTCCTGCGGGTCCTTGCGGACCTTGTCCCCCGATTGGCGGCATGCGGTTTCTCCCTTGGGCAGGTGGCGGAATTGCGGCGCCGCACAGCAGTTTCGGCGCGCCTAGCGAAAACGTTGATGATAGCCGCCGGGGCGGACCCCGGCAAGGTTAGCAGTGGTTTATGTAGCGCCGGCCTCTAGGCCGGCAGCCTTTTTGCGTGATCTTTACATGTTGGATGATAACCATAGGCCGCACCCGACTCGGCGATGGCATAGCCGATTCCGGCGGTCGAGCCGGTGACGAGCGCGCGCTTACCTTCGAGTTGGAGATCCATGCTGCTTCGATGCGGCAGACCAGAGGCAGGTTTCGAAAGCACTCCTGGATTGGAACACGGAGCGGACTGCTCTTTGCGCGGAGCTGCCCTGGCCGGATACAATGAAGTACACTGCGGAATCGGCGGCTGGAATCCTGGAACTCGGCGCGCCGTGCTGCATCTAAATAGCCATATCCGCGGGATTTCTACGCAAACAGGCAGGGTTTCGAACGCTGCCGCCTGACGGCAGCCTACATCCACATGGAAATTGAAAAGATCATAGACAATGTCGTCGCCAAGTTCATCGGGACGAAGCACGAGCGCGACGTCAAACTGATCCAGCCCAAGGTGGCCGCGATCAGTGATTTAGCCGCGGAATACGAGCGCCTGACCGATGAAGAGCTGGCGGCGAAGACTCCCGAGCTGCAGGCCATCGTTGCCAAAGGCCTCGAAGGCGCCGACCCGAACGATACGGAACTCGCCGCGAAAAGGCTTTACCGCGCGCGTCTACAGGACGCTCTCGAGCCGGTGCTGGTGCCTGCCTTCGCCGCGGTACGCGAGGCTGGCCGCCGCAAGCTGAACATGCGGCATTTCGACGTGCAGTTGATCGGCGGCATCGTGCTGCACGAAGGCAAAATCTCCGAGATGAAGACCGGCGAGGGAAAGACGCTGGTCGCCACTCTTTCCGCCTATCTAAATGCTCTCGCCGGCCGCGGTGTGCACATCGTCACCGTAAACGATTACCTGGCGCGGCGCGATGCGGAGTGGATGTCTCCCATCTATCGCGTGCTGGGAATGACGGTCGGTGTAATCGTCCACGACCTGGACGACAAGCAGCGCCGGGCCGCCTATGGCGCGGACATCACCTACGGCACAAACAACGAATTCGGCTTCGATTACCTGCGCGACAACATGAAGTTTGATCTGGCCGACTGCGTTCAGCGCGGCCACCACTTCTGCATCGTGGACGAAGTGGACTCCATCCTGATTGACGAGGCGCGTACACCGCTGATTATTTCGGGTCCGGCGGAGGAGTCTACGGACAAGTACTACCGCGTTGACAAGATCGTTCCCAAGCTGATCCAGGATGTGGACTATTCGATTGACGAAAAACAGCGCACGGCCACGCTGACCGAAGAGGGCGTAAGCAAGTGCGAGCGCCTGCTCGGGCTGGGCAATCTGTATGACCCGGCGCACATGGAAGTGATCCACCACGTGTATCAGGCCTTGCGCGCGCACACGCTCTACAAGCTCGACACCGATTACGTGGTGAAGGACGGTGAAGTCGTCATCGTGGACGAGTTCACCGGACGGCAGATGCCGGGACGCCGCTGGTCGGACGGCTTGCACCAGGCCATCGAAGCAAAAGAGGGCGTAAAGATCGAGCGCGAGAACCAGACACTCGCCACGATCACCTTCCAGAATTATTTCCGGATGTACAAGAAGCTCTCGGGCATGACCGGAACGGCCGAAACCGAAGCGACCGAATTCGGCAAGATCTATGGACTCGATGTAGTGGTGATCCCGACGAATCGGACGCTCATCCGGCTCGAGAATCCGGACATCGTCTACCGCACCGAGGCGGAAAAATATGAAGCTGTGGTCACCGGCATCATTCAGGAAGATAACAGCCTGGGTCACGGCATCAAGCAAATTCACGCCACGGGCCAGCCCGTGCTGGTCGGGACGATTTCCATCGAGAAATCCGAGCACTTGGCGAATCTGCTGAAGAAATCGGGTGTTCCGCACCAGGTATTGAACGCCAAGCAGCACGAGCGCGAAGCCAAAGTGATTGCGCAGGCAGGACGCAAGGGCGCGGTCACCGTGGCAACGAACATGGCGGGCCGCGGAACCGATATTTTGCTCGGCGGCAATCCCGAATTCATGGCGCGGGAATATTGCCTGAAAAATCGTCTGGCAATTCCCTATGCGCCGGCCGGTTCTGTGATTGGAGCAGCCGCGGATGGCGCAGGCGCCGCCGCAAACACGGGCACGAACGGAACGGGCGAGGCGAAGAGCGACGAGGAAACGATGGAAGAAGCCATCGCCGCGCAGAAATCATCGCCGACCCAAATGGTGATCTTCCAGATCGAAGGCAAGATTTTTCAGGTGCCCATCGATCAGTGGAAGCCGATTTACGATCAATTTGCCGAGCAATGCCGCGCCGAGCACGATGATGTGATTTCGCTGGGCGGGCTGCACATCCTGGGCACGGAACGGCACGAGGCGCGGCGTATTGATAACCAGCTTCGCGGGCGCGCGGGCCGCCAGGGCGATCCGGGATCATCGCGGTTCTTTTTGTCGCTGGAAGACGACTTGATGCGCATTTTCGGCGGCGAGCGCATCAAGGCGCTGATGTACCGCCTGGGCATGAAAGAGGGCATACCGATCGAATCGAAGCTCATCTCGAAGCGCATTGAGAATTCGCAGAAGGCGCGTGAAGCGCATAACTTCGAAATGCGCAAGCATCTGCTCGAGTACGACGACGTGATGAATAAGCAGCGCGAGACGGTGTATTCGATTCGCCGCTCGATGCTCGAGGGCCGCGACCAGAAAGAATACGTGCTCGAAATCGCGGGCGACTTGGCGACCAGCCTTGCGGATACCTACTGCCCCAAAGACAAGCATCCCGAGCAGTGGAACACTACGCAATTCGCGGCGGAGATCTTCAAGCAGTACGGATTAGACTTGAAAACCATCGGGATCGATCCCACCCAACTCAATCATGAAGAGCTGATTGAGCAACTCCACGCCGCGCTGCGCACGCGTTATGAGGAGAAGGAAAAGCTCTTTGGGGCAGACATGATGCGCTGGCTCGAACGCCGCATCATTCTGGACCGGGCAGACACGCAGTGGAAAGACCACTTGCTCACGCTCGACCACCTGAAGGAAGGAATCAACCTTCGCGGATACGGACAGAAGGACCCGCTCGTCGAATTCAAGAAGGAAGCCTTCACGCTCTTCGAAGATATGATGGCGCGCATTGACGAAGAGACCGTGCGTTACCTCTACCTAGTTCAGCCGGTGCGCCCAGAAGACGAAGCACGCGAACTCGAGCGCCGCCAGCAGCGCCAGCAACGCAATCTGCAATTCCAGGCCGGTCCCGCGCAGGCCGAGGCGCCAAAGCCGGTGCGCAGCGGCGCAAAAGTCGGGCGCAACGATCCCTGTCCCTGCGGCAGCGGCAAAAAATACAAGAAATGCTGCGGTAAGAACGCTGCCTAGGGCATTAGGTGGTCTCTTCGATCGTTACCCTAACGGTGAGCTTTCTACACAAACCAGTCTCGCCTTAGCGGAGTTTGAAGCCCCAGGCTCGACGTAAGCAGTCTCCTCTCTATCACTTACATCCACAACCAACTGGCAGAACGATTGCAACTTTGTAGGAAGGGTTGCGGACAGTGGGGGTGCGTCTTGGAGAGTATCAAGGTCACGACGTGCCACGTCACAGGGTGCCAAGCTTCGGTTTTTCCCGAATTGGAACGGACAGGCCTTTGCGTCGATCACTACGTGGACGAAGCGATGAAACGGTTGCACGCGGCCCTGAACGATTGCCGCCAGGGAAAGTGCGCCGAACGCCGGGATCTGGACGGGCTGGCCCGGGAAGCGAGATTTGCGGTCGGTTTTCTTTCCACGCAGGAGCGGCAGGAAACCCCTTCGAACCGCGAACGAATGATCGAGTTGGTCCTCGGGATCGCCAATCTGAACGAGTTCTTGCGCAGGAACGGAACGCTGACCGAGCGTTCGAAATGACCGGCCGCGAAGTGAGTGTGACGAGGGCTGGAAAGTGATGCCACGAACATGAGCGAACAACCGAAGACGGCGGTACGCTTTAGAGCGCCGATGCCTCAGATCCCAGGCCTGGCGAAGGAAGACCCACAGCCGCAGGCCCAACAGCCACAACAGAAGGCCCAGCAGCCACCGCAGAAGGCGCAACAGGCGCCGCAGCAGCAACAGCAACCGCAAAAACAACAACAGCAGCAAACACAGCAAACGATCGCACCGGACGCCGCGTCGCACCCGCCCCGGATGTGGAGCATTCTCGTAGTCGCGGCATTTCTGGTATCCGCGGCAAGCGGCGCGTGGTGGATCCTGCATGGCCGCAGCGGCGTTGTGGCGCCTCCACAGACGGCCACGGATGCCTCCGCCACGGCGGCGGCCGATGCCGTGCCCGAACCGCCGGTGACTCGGACCGTCTCGAATGAGATCGGCACCATCTCGGAATTTCCAAAGGCGTGGGACGCAAAGAAGTTTACGTACTCACAGCCGCTCACTCGCGAGCAAATTCCCGCGATGGTTGTGCGGCTCCCGGGGGGCAGCGCGCGTAGCGCGGCGGCCTACTGGGGCATTCTCCTGCAAACTCCGCTGGGGCGTTGCGAGCTGCAATACGTTTCGGACGCTAAGAGCATCGCGAAGCAGTTCGGCGTCGATTCAGGCCATCCCATGGTGGTGGATCCCTGCGACGGATCGGTCTACGATCCGCTGCGGATGGGCACGCTGGGGGACGGCTCGTGGGCCAGGGGTGAACTCGTAAAGGGCAACGGCGGACGGCCGCCGCTCGGAATCGAGATTCACATAAAGGGCAACGAGCTGATCGCCGGCCAGGCAGAACAGTAACGCCACATTCGGCAAGACACATAGAATCAGCGAAGTTCGCGCGCGCTAGCGGTTCCGGGCGCGCCTTTCTTGTTTCAAAACTCTTCACGCAAACCTGGGCTTCCCGCTGCGCTTGACATCCTTCTCTCCTACAGGTAAAAGCGCGTCATCGCATTTATTGTGCGGTCTGGAGGAACGATGAATTTGTCTCGCCGGAGTCTGTTGAAGACAGGAGCATTTGCGGGCGCGGCCGGAGTCTTGCCGGTGTTCGAACTATCGGCAGGAGCGCAACGGCGCGAAGCCGCGGCTTCGAACGCCCCTCTGCCGCCTGCGTTTGATAGCCTAAAACCGCTCGGCGACCGTGTGAAACCCATCACCGTGGAGGAGTACAAGGGGCGCATCGCACACGCGCAACAGTTGATGGCAGATTCAAAGGCCGAATTTGCCGCTCTATATCTGGCGGGAGGAACTTCGCTCTATTACTTCACGGGCATCCGCTGGGGGCTGAGCGAGCGCGCAGCCGGGTGTGTGATTCCGCGGTCGGGCGATTCGCTGCTGTTTTGCCCTGGATTTGAGGAAAGCCGCTACCGCGAGTTGATGCGCTGGCCGATAGAGGTGCGCGTCTGGCAGGAAGACCAAAATCCCGGCGAACTTGTGGCGAAGTGGCTGGCCGATAAAGGAATTCGAAACGGCCGCATCGGAATCAACGAAACGACTTATTACGCCTACTACGACAAGCTCCGGAATGCCGCCCCCGGTTTCGAATACGCGTTGGGCGATCCGATTACAGCAGGTTGCCGAATGCGCAAGAGCGAGCACGAACTTGAGCTGATGCGCCTGGCATGCTCAGCCACGATTGACGTCTATCGCGCGATTTTCGCATCGGTGCACGTGGGCATGACGCAGTACGAGGTGTCGAGTCTGTATTCTCGCGGCTTGGAAAAGATGGGGCTTCCGGGAGGTGATGGTCTCGTGCTAATGGGCAAGTGGGCGGCGCAACCCCATGGAACGACCACGCCGCAGAAGCTCGAAGAAGGGCAAGTATTGCTGATTGACGCGGGCACTTCGGTAGAGGGATACGCGTCCGACATCACACGCTGCACGGTGATGGGCAAGCCGCCTGAGAAAATTCAGCGAGCGTTCGAAACGCTGCACAAGGCGCAGGAGGCGGCGCTTGATGCCTGCCGCGCGGGGCATGTCACCGGTTCGGTGGATGATGCGGCGCGCGCAGTGGTCACCAATGCGGGCTATGGCAAGGACTACACGCACTTCGCGCACAGGCTCGGCCACGGCATTGGGCTCGATGGGCACGAGCACCCGTATCTGGTGCGCGGCTCGACGGACGTGCTGCAGCCCGGCATGACGTTTTCGAATGAGCCGGGAATCTATATCGCCGGAGATTTTGGGCTGCGGCTCGAAGACGACATGGTGGTCATGCCGGATGGACCGGCGCATTTGCTAACGCCGGGGCTGAGCGCGTCGTTGGAAAAGCCGGTCGGTTGAGATTTCGAGCTGCTGGAGTACTCCGCGCAAAAGCCTCTGGGCCGCCGCGCCAGAACCGCCCGCGCCCTGAGCAACAGTTTCTCCTACCGAGCTGGATTCTCGCCGGAACGCGCGGGCTGGACCGGGAGCAGTTTCGAATGGGTCGCGCAGAACTCCACCACCCGGGCTTCGGCCCAGTGGCGCTCGGCGGGATCGGCGGAGATGAACGCGCAGTGGCCTCCGTGCTTGGCTAGTACGACAAGGATGTGCGGGTTAGCCGTGATTGTGGGATCGGAAAAGGCCTGCGGGGGAATCATGGGGTCATCTTCCGCAACAATCAGCAGCGTTGGCACGCGGATCTCTGAAGTGACGCGTAGGGCGCTGGCCCGGTAGTAGTAGTCGGCTCCATTCTGATAGCCGCAATTCGGAGCCGTAATGACGTCGTCGAAATCGCGGATGCTGCGGACGCGATCCAGTCCGGCGTTCGAATATCTTTCGGGAAATTGCGCGACCTTGCTCCGGAAGCGCCGTTTGAGCTTCGAAACGAAATACCGGCGGTAGAAAGTGTTCCGGGGCAAATCGGTAGCGTCCACGCAACCCGCTAGATCGAGCGCGCAGCACACCGCGCAAACGCCCCGCAATGCATCTGGCGCGGTACTGCCTAGCTCGCCATCCATCTTCAATACGAGATTCCCTCCCATGGAGTACCCGGCAAAGAAAATTTCCGGCAACTGGTCCCGCTCGGTGAGTTCCCGCAGGACGGCGCGGTAGTCGCCGCTGAGCCCTGAGTTATACAGCGTGGGCGTGAGCGAGGCCGTGCCGCCGCAATTGCGCTGGTTGAGGCGTATAGCGTTGAAGCCCGCGGCGAATGCGCGATCGGCAAGACCGAGCATGTAGCCCGACTCCGCCGATCCCTCGAGGCCATGGACCAAAACCATCGTGGGATGGTGATCTGGGTCCGGTTGCCAATGGCATTTACCAAGGATCTGGCTGCCCGGTTCCACTACAAAGAGCCGGTCCACAGCAGCAGGCAAATTCGGGTACTTTCGGGACCAAAATGCCGCGGCGACCGTCATCAGGTCGGCCTGGCGCAACAAAGGATGAGGGCGAAAGGGCTTCAATCTCGGCCAGGCGCGCGCCGCTTTAAGCGAGCGGTTTTGGCGGCCCTCCATGATACCTGTTAGCGGGCCGGCGGCAAATTAGAGCAGGACCCAACACTCGCGGAGACGGAACTTTTCGAACGTATGCAGCGTTACACCTACAGGCGGCGGCGTTCGTGTGTGAAGGCGGACGGCGCTGGAGGCCACGCGCATGGAGCACCTCTGGAACGATATTCGGTACGGAATCCGCATGCTGGTGAAGACGCCCGGCGTGACGCTGATCGCCATCCTGACGCTCATGCTCGGGATCGGCGCAAACACAGCGCTCTTTTCCGTAGTGAACGCGGTTCTACTCAATCCGCTTCCCTACTCGCAGCCGAATCAGCTGATTGCGCTTTCCCAGCGGACAGAACAATTCGAGGACAGCTCCATTTCGTATCCGAATTTTCTCGACTGGCAGAAGGACAACCGGACGTTCGCATCCATGGCTGCCTATCGCTCCGACAGCTTCAACCTGACCGGCAAGGGTGACGCGAAGCGATTGCGCGGTGAAATGATTTCGGCGGACTATTTTTCCCAGCTCGGCGTGACGCCACTAATGGGGCGGGATTTCAGGCGAGAAGATGACCGTCCGGGCGCGGCGCCGGTTGCGCTAATTAGCGAGGGATTCTGGCAACGACAATTCGGTTCGGACCACGACATTCTCAGCAAGTCCATGACGCTCAATGGCGTTGACTATGCAATCGTTGGAGTGGTTCCCCCGAAATTTCATTCCGGGCGCAACAACGACGTCTACGTCCCGCTTGGCCAGTGGACAGATCCCACTTTCCTGGATCGCCGGGTCGGCATGGGCTTGCGCGCGATAGGGCGTCTTAAGCCGGGGGCGACAATCGAGCAGGCTAGCGCCGATACGGGCGCCATTGCGAAGAGTCTTACCGTGGAATATCCGGAGGCCGACAAGGGCATCGGTGTCTCGCTGGTTCCCTTGAAAAAGGCCATGGTGGGGAACGTCCAGCCTTTCCTGTGGGTATTGCTCGGTGCAGTGGGATTCGTTTTGCTGATTGCCTGCGCGAACGTGGCGAACCTGCTGCTCGCGCGCGCGACCGGGCGCACGCGGGAATTTGCAATTCGCGCGGCGCTGGGGGCAACCAAGGGCCGCGTGATTCGCCAGCTTCTGACGGAAAGCGTGCTGCTCGCGATCACAGGAGGCGGTCTGGGGTTGCTGCTGGCGACCTGGGGAACCAAAGCTGTACTGGGCATCTTGCCAAGTGCGCTGCCGCGCTCGAGCGAGATTGGGCTCGACACGCACGTCCTGTTGTTTACGCTTGGAATCTCGGTCTTCGCCGGAATCATCTTCGGCCTGGCGCCCGCGCTGAAGATTTCGCGTCCGGACCTGCAGGAAACCCTGAAAGAAGGCGGGCGCGGATCAAGCGGGGCACGCCACCGCGCGCAGGGCGTCTTCGTCGCCGCCGAGATGGCGCTCGCGGTGGTGTTGTTGATCGGCGCGGGATTGATGATCCGCAGCCTGTTTATCCTTTGGGGGGTGGATCCGGGCTTCAATCCCCACAACCTGCTCACGTTTGACCTGACAATGGATCCCGCCCTCATCAAGAATGCCACCGGCGCGCGGGGAGCGATGCGCGAACTTCACCAGAGAGTTCGGGCCGTGCCGGGGGTCGAGGCAGTTTCGTCAATGGCCGGTTCCTCGCCGATGCAGGGCGATTCCGAGCTGCCTTTTTGGAAAGAAGGACAGGAAAAGCCGGCGAGCGACAACGACATGAGCTGGTCGCTCTTTTATCTTGTAGAACCGGACTACCTCAGGGTCATGAACGTTCCGCTCAACCGTGGACGCTTCTTCAACGATCATGACGACGAACATGCCCCGATGGTGATCGTGATTGACGAAACCTTTGCACGCAAATACTTTCCAAATGAAGACCCGCTCGGCAAGCGCATCAACATGATGCTGCTGGGCCAGGCGGAAATTGTGGGCGTTGTGGGACACATCAAGCAATGGGGCCTCGATTCGGATTCGCAGCAGAGCATTCAGGCCGAGTTCTACATGCCGATCCTGCAGACGCCCGATAAGTTCATGCCGCTACTGGCGAATGGACTCACACAGATGGCGCGCACGCAAGGAACACCGCTGGGCCTTACTGCCGCGATTCGGCAGACACTACAAGAAATGAACAGCCAGCAGGTGATGTACGGCGTGGATACTATGGACGCGGTCATTGCGGATTCCCTGGCGCCGCGGCGATTTTCGATGATCCTGCTTGGAATTTTCGCCGTGCTGGCGCTGGTGCTTTCGATGGTCGGAATCTACGGGGTGATTTCTTACCTCGTCGGCCAGCGGACGCATGAGATCGGCGTCCGCGTTGCCTTAGGCGCCCAAAGGTCTGACGTGATGCGGCTGGTATTGGGACAAGGCACGAAGATGGCGCTGATCGGAGTCGCGATCGGCCTTGCCGCTGCACTAATACTGACGCGGCTGATGACCAAGATGCTGTTTGGAGTGAGTGCGTCCGATCCGCTGACGTTTGGAGGCGTGGCGGTCCTGCTAACGATCGTCGCACTGGCCGCGTGTTACATCCCGGCGCGGCGCGCTACGCGCGTTGATCCCATCGTGGCGCTACGCTACGAATGAGTGCCGGAATTGACTCATTGCGGCAGCGTCTGGAGCTGATGAAAGCCCGGACGCAGCGAAACGTTTGGATTGACCACCAAACCTCGCCATTCTGTTAATCCTTGGCTTTGCGCCCGCTAAAAAGCCTGCGCCGTGGCGTCTGTGCGTGCGGCGCCTTGACCTCGCCCGCGCCGCCGCTTAGAATACATATCATCAATGAGTTGGTTTGCTCTCGATGTGGACTTTTAGCGCCCAGCGGCACCTCGCTGGGCGGTCGTGTTTTTGGAGCGAATCTGCCGGACCGAAAGGAGATCCACCGCGGTGACGATTGTCGCGGCCATCCCCGAAGCGTTGACGTTTGACGACGTGCTGCTGGTACCGGGCAAGTCGTCCATACTCCCCACCGAAACGAGCACGCAAACCTGCGTGACGCGGAAAATCGCCATTCAGATTCCGCTGCTTTCCTCCGCCATGGATACGGTCACCGAGTCGCGTCTGGCGATCGCCATCGCGCGGCAGGGTGGCCTGGGCGTGATTCACCGCAACATGACCATCGAGCGCCAGGCGGAGGAAGTGGACCGCGTGAAGCGTTCGGAGAGCGGCATGATCGTCGATCCAGTGACGATCTCGCCCGATCTCTCCGTGCGGCAGGCGATGGAGATCATGGCGAAGTACCGCATCTCCGGCCTGCCCGTGACGCGCGGGACGCGCCTGGTGGGCATTCTGACGAACCGCGACCTTCGATTTGAGAAGAATCTGAACCAGTCCGTGAACGACGCTATGACCAAGGAGAACCTGGTCACCGTGCCGGTGGGCACGACGCTCGAGGAAGCCGAACGCATTTTGCAGAACCACCGCATCGAAAAGCTGCTCGTGGTGGACAAAGACTTCAACCTCAAGGGACTGATCACCGTAAAGGACATCCAAAAGAAGCTGGAATTTCCGAACGCGGCGAAAGACGAACAGGGCCGGCTCCGCGCGAGCGCCGCGATCGGTGCGACCGGCGATTTTCTGGAGCGCGCGCAGGAACTGGCTCGCGCCAAGGCAGACGTGCTCGCGATTGACACCGCGCACGGGCACTCCTCGCGCGTGATGGAAGCGATCCGCGCGGTGAAGCATGCGCTGCCCGACATGCAGTTGATGGCCGGAAACGTAGCGACATTTGAGGGCGCGCGCGACCTGATTGCCTTGGGGTTGGACGGGCTGAAGGTGGGGATCGGGCCAGGCTCGATCTGCACGACGCGCGTGATTTCGGGCGCGGGTGTGCCGCAGATCACCGCGATTCAGGAGGCGGCCCGCGCAGCCAAGGGGACAGGCGTACCCGTGATTGCCGACGGCGGCGTGAAGTATTCCGGCGACATCACGAAGGCCATAGCGGCCGGCGCCTCAGCGGTGATGATCGGAAGCCTCTTCGCGGGAACGGAGGAATCGCCGGGCGAAACGATTCTCTACCAGGGCCGCACGTTCAAGTCCTATCGCGGAATGGGGTCGCTTGCGGCAATGGATGCGGGCTCGGCGGACCGCTACTCGCAGGAAGGCGTGGAGCGCGGCAAGTCGGTGCCCGAAGGCGTCGAAGGCAGGGTGCCCTACAAAGGTCCTCTCGGCGCTCTGGTGGACCAGCTCGTGGGCGGTTTGCGCAGCGGGATGGGCTACTGCGGGGTCGAAAACATCAAGGAATTGCAGGAGAAAACGCGTTTCCTGCGGATCAGTTCCGCGGGGCTGCGCGAAAGCCACGTGCACGACGTGATCATCACGCGTGAAGCGCCGAACTATAGGGTGGAATAGTTCGGTGACGAAGCAAATCGGAACTGTCCCTCTGCATGGGAAATCAGCCTGAAATGTCCTGGATACACAGATGGGGCCCGGTGATCGTGTGGGCGTGCGTGATTTCGACGTTTTCCACGCACTTGTTCACCTCCGAGCATACAGCCAGCATGCTGATCCCGGTGCTGCACTGGCTGCTGCCAAACGCCCCCCTCCGGGAGCTGTTGCGAATTCACGCGTTCATCCGGAAGTGCGGGCACGTGGTGGAGTTCTTTATCTTCAGCGTGCTGGTGTTGCGAGGGTTCCGTGGTGGCCGGCAAGAATGGCGCTGGTCTTGGGCGCTGTGGACTCTGCTGATCAGCGCGTGCCTGGCGTCGCTCGATGAATTCCACCAGGCGTTTGTGCCCGGCCGGACGGCGACCCCGTGGGATTCGCTATTGGATACCAGCGCCGCTGCCGTGGCATTGATTGCCATGCTGCTTCTTTGGTGGGCGGCCCGGCGGCCCAAAACCCCGGCATACTAGGCTGGCCCGGGCGACTCTACCCATAAAAGCAAAACGCCCGCTGAAGAAATCCTTGCAGCGGGCGCCTGCGTCATGAGGGCTGGGCGCGTCCTCAAGCTGATTTAGCTTCGGCTTCGGCTTCCTCTTCCGGCTCTTCCTTCTTGGCCCCGGTTGTTTCCTTCTTTTCCTTCTTGCGAAGCTTCGAGCCGAGGAGTTCGAGTATCGCCAGATTCGCGCCATCGCCGATACGGAATCCTGCGTGAATGATTCGGGTGTAACCGCCGGCGCGGTCGCTGAAGCGCGGAGCAATGTCCGCGAAGAGCTTCTGCGTGGCGGACGGCGTCATCAAGAACGCGGCTGCCTGGCGCCGGGAAGCGAGCGAATCGCGCTTGCCCAGCGTGATCATCTTTTCGACGATCGGCTTGGCGGCCTTGGCGCGGGTCACTGTGGTGGTGATCCGCTCATGGATGATGACGTTCGTAACCAGGTTGCGCAGCGTGGCTCGGCGATGCGCCGGCTGGCGTCCCAGCTTTGATCCGGACTTCAGGTGTCGCATAGTCGAGTTCCCCGGTTCCCCTTACAGGCCCGCCGTCTCTTCGGTCGTCGGCGGTGCGGTCTGGCTCGGGAGCGGCGGCCAGATAATGCGGCCGTGCTCATCGAATTTCATGCCGAGTGCCAGGCCCATCTTGTGGAGGATTTCCTTGATTTCGTTGAGCGACTTGCGGCCGAAATTCTTGGTGCGCAGCATTTCGCTTTCGGTTTTCTGAACGAGCTCACGAATGGACTGAATATTCGCATTCTTCAGACAATTGTAAGAGCGTACGGAAAGCTCGAGCTCTTCCACCGAGCGGTCCAGGTGCTCCATGCGCGGATCGCTGTAGGTCTCGACGGCTTCGTCGCTGACCTCGGGCGGCTCCTCGAAGTTGATGAAGATACTCATGTGGTCTTTGACGAGCTTGGCCGCCAAGCCAATGCCGTCCTGCGGTGTGATCGCGCCATTGGTCCAGACTTCGAGCGCGAGTTTTTCGTAGTCGGTCATCTGGCCGAGACGCGCCGCCTCGACGGAATAGTTGACTTTACGAACCGGCGAATGAACCGAGTCTACCGGGATGTAGCCGATCGGCAGATCTTCGTCGAAGTTGCGGTCCGCGCCCACATAACCGCGTCCGTTCTTTACACGCATTTCCATTTGCAGCTTGCCGCCCTCGCTGACCGTGGCAATGTACACGCTCTTATCGAGCACGGCGAAATCCGCGTCTTCGTCTATCAACGCCGAAGTCACCACGCCGGGGTTTTCCACGTTGACGTAGATCGTCTTCGGCAAATCGGTGTTGAGCTTGAGCGGCACCTGCTTCTAGTTCAGGATAATGTCTGTCGCATCCTCAACCACGCCGGGAATCGAAGAGAACTCATGCAGCACGCCTTCGATCTTCACGGCGGTGATGGCCGCGCCTTCGATTGAGCTGAGCAGCGCGCGGCGCAGGGTGTTTCCTACCGTCGTACCCCACCCGCGCTCAAACGGCTGCGCGTTGAATTTTCCGTACTTATCTGTCAGCGACTCGAGATCGGCCGCCAAACGCTTCGGTTTCTGAAAGCCTTTCCACATCTTCACGATCCTTCCCCTCCGGAATACCGGAGAAACAAGACTTCACAAAATCGGCGTCGGGCTACTTGGAATAAAGCTCGACGATGAGCTGCTCGTTGAATGCCGGGGTCTGAATATCCTCGCGGCGCGGAAGAGTAATTACGCGCCCCTTGAAATTCTCGCGGTCCAGCTCGATCCACGGAATGGCATTGCGGCTCTGGGCGACGTTGCGCGCCTCGAGAACCATCGTGTTCTGGTACATGTCGTCGCGGAGCGCGATCTCCTCACCAACCCGAACGAGATAAGAAGGAATGTTGACCTTGTGGCCATTGACCTTGATATGCCCGTGCAAGATGATCTGGCGCGCCTGTGCGCGGGAGCTGGCCAGCCCCATGCGCCATACGGCATTATCCAAACGGCGCTCGAGCATGATGATCAGATTCTCGCCGGTCGGGCCCTTGGCGCGCGCGGCCTTCTCAAAATACGACCGGAACTGCCGCTCAAGCAGCCCATAGGTGCGCTTCACCTTCTGCTTTTCGCGGAGCTGCAGGCCGTAGCCAGCCAGCTTCGCGCGACGCGCCTGGCCGTGCTGGCCGGGAACGAAGTTGCGCTTTTCGATCTCGCACTTCTCGGTGAAACACCTCAGGCCCTTCAAGAAGAGCTTTTGCCCTTCCCGGCGGCACAAACGGCAAACTGCTTCACGATGTCTTGCCAAAGCGAATTCTCCTTTACCTCTAAACTGGCATTACTCCAAATTCGGGCGCTAAACGCGGCGGCGCTTGGGCGGCCGGCAACCATTGTGCGGAATGGGCGTGATGTCCTTGATGTGAACGATGTGAACGCCCACCGAAGCCAGCGCACGCACAGCGGACTCGCGTCCCGAGCCGGGGCCCTTCACGCGCACCTCGACGGACTTTACTCCGTATTGGTCGCGCGCGGCCGCGGCGGCAGTGGCTGAAGCCTGCTGGGCGGCGTAGGGCGTGCCTTTGCGCGAGCCCTTGAAGCCTACCGAGCCGGCAGAGGACCAGCACAAAGCTCGGCCTTCGGTATCCGTGATCGTGATCATCGTGTTGTTGAACGTCGCCGTGACGTACACCACGCCGTGCGGCACGATCCGCTTCTCGCGCTTCTTCTTGAATTCTTTCTTGCGCTTGGTAGGCTTCCCGCCCGGCGCTGCTGCCCCGGCCGCGGCATCCTGCCCTTTTGGTTCCTTCGCCACCGCTCACCTCGTTGTGCGGCCCGCAAGCCGCTGTATTCGATCCGCCGCCGGCGTGTTACTTCCTGATGGCGATCTTCTTCTTCGTGGCCACTGCTCCCTTGCGCGGTCCCTTGCGCGTACGCGCGTTGGTATGCGTCCGCTGTCCTCGCACCGGCAGATTGCGCCGGTGGCGGATGCCACGGTAGGACTGAATTTCGATCAGCCGCCGGATGTTCATCTGTATCTCCTTGCGGAGATCGCCTTCCACGCGCCCTTCGGCTTCAATCGCCTGCCGAAGACGGTTGGCTTCTTCCTCCGTCAGATCCTTGATCTTTTTCGTTTCGTCAACTTTGGCCTTAGCGCACAGCTTGCGCGCGCGCTCCAGGCCGATGCCGTAGATTGACGTCAGCCCTACCCACAGGCGCTTGTTCGGCGGAAGATCTATTCCAGCAATGCGTGCCATGATGTGTCCTCTCTCAGCCTAGCCCTGGCGCTGTTTGTGCTTCGGGTTCACGCAGATCACGCGCACCACGCCGCGCCGATGAATCACTTTGCACTTGTCGCAAATCTTCTTTACCGATGCCCGAACTTTCATCCGACGTTCCTCTCTTACTTATAGCGATAGACGATGCGCCCGCGCGTCAGATCATAAGGCGAAAGCTCGACCGCTACTTTGTCGCCCGGCAGGATGCGAATGAAGTTCTTGCGCATCTTGCCGGAGATATGCGCCAAAACCTGGTGCTTATTTTCCAGTTGCACGCGAAACATAGCGTTTGGCAGCGGCTCAATCACGGTGGCCATCACCTCGATGGCGTCTTCCTTGGGATTGCCCGCATCGCGCGGTTTCTTCTCTTTTGCAGGTGGTCTCGCCATACGCTCCTATGCCGCCTACCAGGCCGGTCCGCTGACGTCCCTGGGCCGCGTCAGAATCCATGGACCGTTTGCCGTGACCGCCACCGTGTGCTCAAAGTGCGCCGAGGGCTTGCCGTCCGCCGTGACCGCCGTCCAGCCATCTTCGAGAACACGCACGTTCGCGGTTCCCTGATTGACCATCGGCTCGATCGCCAGGACCATTCCCTCTTGCAGCCGCGGGCCATGTCCTGGCTGTCCGTAATTCAGCACGCTAGGCTCTTCGTGCATTCGAGTGCCAATTCCGTGGCCCACAAACTCGCGCACCACCGAAAAGCCGTGCCGCTCGACCCATTCCTGGACTGCCGCGCCGACATCACTCAACCGGTTTCCGGCTCGCGCCTTCTCGATGGCGCGATCAAGGGATTCACGCGTAACGCGCATCAGCGTGTCGAGCTCCGAACGAACCTTGCCCACCGGAACCGTGACCGCCGCATCGCCAAAATACCCATCCAGCTCGACGCCGTAGTCCAAAGAAACAAGATCGCCCTCATTCAACTTTCGCCCGGCAGAAGGAATCCCATGCACAACTTCCTCGTTGATCGAAGCGCATAAAGAAGCCGGATAGCCTCGATAGCCCTTAAACGCCGGTCTCGCTCCATGCTCGGCCGCCCGGCGCTCCGCAATTCGATCCAGATCGAGCGTACTGACTCCGGGTGCGACCATCATGCGCAGCTCGTTGAGCACTTCCCAAACGACGATCCCGGCACGGTGCATCGTTTCGATTTCCGCGCTGGACTTGCAAACAATCATGGCCTCAACAGAGCCTCAACGCGGACGGCACACCGCATCCATCACCACGCGCGTGACGGATTCCACTTCGCCGATCGCCGCGACGTCCTCAAGCAAACCGTGGGACCGGTAATACTCGACCAGCGGCTCTGTCTGCCGGTAAAACCCGTCTAGCCGTGGCCCGATAATTTCCTCGCTGTCGTCCTTCCGCTGCATCAGAGCGCCGCCATCGTCGTCACACACGCCGGGGACACTCGGCGGCCGGTTAAAAACATTATAGGTGCGCCCGCAAATCGGACAAGTTCGTCTCCCGGTCAACCGCTGCAGCAACTGGCTACGCTCCACGACAAAATGGATCACGACCGGCTTGCCGAAGCCATCGGCCTCCAAAAGCTCTCCGAGCCGCTCCGCCTGCGGCAGCGTCCTCGGGAAACCATCCAACACAAAGCCGCTGGCGTAATCCGGACGCGAAAGCTGGTTTTGCACCATCTTGAGCACCAACTCGTCCGGCACGAGCTCGCCGCGATGCATGAAAGGCTTGGCAAGCCCGCCCAGTTCCGTGCCCTGTGTGATGTGCTCCCGAAGCATTTCACCGGTCGAGAGATGGGGGACACCACACCGCCGGGAAATCTCCGTTGCCTGCGTTCCTTTGCCAGCGCCCGGAGGCCCTAGGAAAATGACCGCCTGGCGGAGCGACCCGCACGCTTCATCCATACCGCCGGCCCCGCAGCCTGCCCTTTTTCACGAAACCTTCGTAGTTTCGCATGACAAGCTGCGCCTCGACCTGCTGGACCGTGTCCATCGCCACACCGACAACAATCAGCAGCGAGGTGCCGCCGAAATAGAAGCTCACTCCCAGGCCACTCAGCACAAAGCGCCACATGTGAACGTCAAACCATGTGCCTATCGCGCCGGGAAGGTGCTGCAAATGGATTCCCGAAATCATCCACTCCGGCATTAGGCAGACGACCGCGAGATAAACGCCACCGACGAACGTCAACCGTTTGAGAATGCGGCTGATGTGTTCGGAGGTGTTGCGGCCCGGCCGGATACCCGGGATGAATCCGCCATATTTCCGCATGTTGTCGGCGAGCTCAGTCGGATTAAAAACGATCCCCACATAGAAGAACGCAAATACAATGATCAGGAGGACATAGACCAGCGTATACAGCGGCTCGCCCCAACCCAACACGTGAGCAAAGCTATCGAGAAACTTGGACTTCTTCTGGAAAAATAAGTCAATCGTGCCAGGAAACGTCAGCAACGAACTTGCAAAAATCGGCGGGATTACTCCGCCGGAATTCACGCGCAGCGGCAAATACGTCATCTGGCCGCCCATTACGCGACGGCCCACGACGCGTTTGGCATATTGCACCGGAATGCGCCGCTGGCCCCCTTCCACAAAAACGATGAAGCCAACGACGGCAATCATAAACGCCACAAGTAAGATGAGAATCAAGCCGGTGAAGGGACCCCACTGGTTCGTCCTGGCGCGCTCCCAGAGGTCGCCCACACCGCGCGGAAGCCCTACGACAATGCCGACAAAGATGATTAAGGACATGCCGTTGCCGATGCCACGATCAGTGATCTGTTCGCCCAGCCACATGACAAAAGCCGTGCCCGTGGTGAGCGTAAGGATCGTCATCAGCGTGAAGCCAATGCCGGGGTTATAGACCATGGACTGGCCGGCGGCGCCAAACGTGGACTTTTGCAACGTGAGGGCAATGGAAAGCGACTGGAACAAGCTCAGCACAATTGTGAGATACCGCGTGTACTGCGTGATTTTCTTTCGCCCCAGCTCGCCTTCCTTTTGCAACTTCTCGAGGTAGGGCCAGACCACCGTCATCAACTGCAAAATAATCGAAGCGGTAATGTAAGGCATGATGCCAAGCGCAAAAATGGACAAACGGCGGAAGTTACCGCCGCTGAACAAATCGAAAATGCCCAGCATCGAGCCTTGGTTCTGACTGAAATAGTCTTCCAGGACAGCCGTGTTGATGCCCGGCGTAGGAATCCACGCGCCTAGGCGGTAGATCGCGAGCATGGCCAGCGTAAAGCCCAGTCGCTTCCGCAAATCCGGGATGCGGAAGATGTTCGCCAAGGCCTGGAAGAAAGAACTCATGACAGCACTTCCACCTTGCCGCCGGCGGCGGAAATTTTTTCGCGCGCAGAGCCGCTAAACGCGTGCGCCTGCACCGTGAGCGCCACTTTCAGATCGCCATCGCCCAGCACCTTGATGGCGTCCCCGGCGCGGCGAACCAGGCCGCGGCCGCGCAGCAGATCCGGCGTAACCGTTTCGCCCGCCGCAAACGCGTTCAGCGAGGCAATGTTGACCACGGAAAACTCCTTGCGCCCGGGATTATGAAAACCACGCTTGGGAATGCGGCGATGCAGCGGCATCTGGCCGCCTTCAAATCCGCGGCGCCGCGAATACCCGGAACGCGACTTCTGCCCTTTGTTACCGCGGCCGGCGGTCTTCGGCGTTTTCGAGCCGATCCCGCGCCCAACGCGCGTGCGGCGCTTGCGCGACCCGCGCGGCGGCTTCAGATTGGAAAGCTCTACGCCCATTTTCCCTCTCTCAAAAATTCGCCCGCACCTTTATTCGGCAACTTCCACCAGATGGCGCACTTTGTGGACCATGCCGCGAACGGCCGGGGTGTCTTCGCGCTCCACTACTTGCTGCATGCGCCGAAAACCCAGCCCGCGAATCGTGGCGCGCATATCGTCAGTGCAGCCAATAAAGCTGCGAATCCATTTGATCTTCAGCGTTCCACTCTTCTTGCTCTTGGTCATGGCGTCTCGGTTACCGGTTCAGATCTTCGACGGCCTTCGAGCGTGACTCGGCGACTTTGCTCACGTCCTTCAACTGCAGCAATGCGTCAAAGGTTGCCTTCACGACGTTGTGCGGATTCGAGGTGCCGATGGATTTCGTCAGCACATTGTGAATTCCCGCTACCTCCATCACCGCGCGGACCGGACCGCCGGCAATGATTCCCGTGCCTTCCGACGCGGGCTTGAGCAGCACTTGGCCCGAGCCGTAGAGGCCGGTCACTTGATGCGGAATCGTAGTGCCCTTCAGGTTCAGCCGGAGCAAGTTTTTTTTCGCCTGCTCGATGGCCTTGCGGATGGCCATGGGAACTTCGCGGGCCTTCCCCATGCCGAACCCGGCATGGCCGTGCTGGTCACCGACGACGACCAGCGCCGAAAAGCTCAGGTTCTTGCCCCCCTTGACGACCTTGGTGACGCGGTTGATCGCCACGACTTGGTCCTTCAAGCTGTTCGAGCTCACTTCAATCGGCTGCCGGATCGCCAGCGCATCTCTTAGGATCTGCTTCGACATGAGCTTAAAATTTTAACCCCGCTTCCCGGGCCGCCTGCGCGAGCGCTTCGACGCGGCCGTGGTACTTATATCCACCCCGATCAAACACTACTTTCTCGACTCCGGCGGCCTTGGCGCGTTCAGCGATCACGCGGCCGACGATCTTAGCCGCGGCGACGTTGCCGCCGCCCTTGGTCTCCTTACGCGTGTCTGTGTCCAGCGAGCTCGCGGAGACGATGGTCTTGCCGGCGAGGTCGTTAATCACCTGCGCGTAGATGTGGCCCACCGAACGGAAAACGGAAAGCCGCGGACGCTCCTCTGTGCCGGACACCTTTTGGCGCACACGGCGGTGGATGCGCATGCGGTGCGCATCCCGCGATATCCTGGTAACTGGAGTTCTTGCCACGGACTGCTCCTTTTGCCTTGCCGGCCCCGACTACGCAGCGGCCTTTGCGCCGGCCTTGCCCGCCTTCTTCTTCAATCGCTCACCCGTAATGCGAATGCCCTTTTGCTTATAAGGATCGGGTGGACGCAATCCGCGAATGTTGGCCGAGACTTGCCCGACCAGCGCGCGATCGGCGCCACTGACGACCAGATGGGTCTGCTTCTCCACCGTGATCAGAATTCCTTCCGGAATCGGGAACTCAATCGGATGCGAATAGCCCAGCAGGAAGACAACGTTCTTGCCCTTGACTTCCGCGCGATAGCCGACGCCCACAATGTCCAGGTCTTTCTTGAAACCGCTCGTCACGCCGGTTACGGCGTTCGCCACCAATGCCCGCGCCAGTCCATGCAGCGCCTTCTGCTGATCGGACTCGCGCAGCGCCTGCAGGGTTCCATCCTTCTGCTCAAAGCGGATGCCACGCGGGATCGGCACGCTCATCTTGCCCTTCGGCCCCTGAACATCCACGGAGACGGCTGAAATCTGCACCTTCACGCCACTGGGGACCGCGATAATCATTCTTCCGATCCGCGACATAGGTTCTTCCTTCGCCTCGCTTCTACCAAACTTCGCAGAGCACTTCGCCGCCGACATTCGCCTTGCGTGCGGCTCGGCCCGTCATCACGCCTCGAGGCGTGGTCACGATGCTGATTCCCAAACCGCCAATCACGCTGTGCAGCTCGTCCGAGCCGGCGTACTGCCGCTTGCCGGGTTTCGAGATGCGCCGCAGATCCGTGATGGCGCTGCGCCGGTCCGAAGAATATTTCAGGAAGATTCGCAACACTTTGCGCGTCTTCGATTCTTCCACCAGCTTGTAGGTCTGGATAAAGCCTTCTTCCTTCAGAATGCGCACGACTTCGGTTTTTAGCTTCGACGCCGGCACGTCCACGCGCGCGTGCCGCGCCTTCGCCGCATTTCGGATGCGCGTCAAAAGGTCGGAAATCGGATCGGTCATCATCGAGAGTTCGCCCTCTTACCAGCTCGCCTTGAGCACGCCGGGGATTTCGCCGCGAAGCGCATGGCCGCGGAAACAGATACGGCACATCTCAAACTTGCGTAGAAACCCGCGCGGGCGCCCGCAAATACGGCAGCGGTTGCGCACGCGAATCTTGAACTTCGGCGTCTTCTTCATCTTCGCAAATTGAGAGTCTCGTGCCATGTTTCTCCTCAGCCGCGCAGCGGCACACCAAGTCCGCGAAGCAGCTCGCGGCCCTCTTCGTCATTTCTCGCGCTGGTGGTAAAGGTGATATTCATCCCTTTAATCTTGTCCACGCGCGTGTAATCAATTTCAGGAAACACGAGCTGATCGCGCAACCCCAGCGTGTAATTGCCGCGGCCGTCAAAGGCGTTTGCCGGCAACCCCTTGAAGTCGCGGACGCGCGGCAGCACCACATTGCACAACCGGTCCAGAAATTCGTACATCCGGTCGCCGCGCAGCGTCACACAGCACCCGATCGGCATGCCCTTGCGGATCTTGAAATTCGCGATGGACTTCTTCGCGCGGGTGACCACAGCCTTTTGGCCGGCGATCTGCCCGAGCTCGATCACCGCGACGTCCAGCAACTTGATGTTCTGGCTCGCTTCACCGAGTCCGATGTTCACCACAATCTTCTTCAGCTTGGGCACCGCCATCGGATTCGTCAGGCTGAATCGCTTCATCAGCGACGGGACGATCTCCGCGCGGTAGCGTTCTCTCATTCGGCTGGGCATGCGTCCTGTTCCTTACCTATCCTAATTCCGCGCCCGCTCGGCGCTTTCTTCGCCCGGCTACTTCTCGAGCGTCGCTCCACAACGGCGGCAAACACGCACCTTGTTTCCATCGGCCAGCTTGGTGCGGCCCACGCGCGTGTGTTTGTTGCAAGACGGGCAAACCAACAACACGTTTGAGAGTGCGATCGGCCCTTCTTTGTCCAGAATGCCACCTTTGACGTTTTTCGACGGGTTTGGGCGCGTGTGCCGCTTGATCATGTTGGCGTGCTCGACGGTCACCTGCAGCTTCCCAGCGTCCACCGAAAGCACGCGGCCGACCTTGCCCCTGTCGCGGCCCGACATCACGCGAACTTGGTCGCCCTTGCGAATGTTCACCCGCCTGCGAACCTTTTGTTCTTGTTCCATAATTGCCTACCAGACTTCCGGCGCCAAAGAGACGATCTTGGCAAATTGTTTTTCGCGCAATTCGCGCGCTACCGGCCCGAAGACGCGCGTCCCCACCGGCTCGTTGGTTTCATTGATCAGCACCGCTGCGTTATCGTCAAACCGGATGTACGATCCGTCGCGGCGGCGGTGTTCTTTTCGGGTGCGCACCACTACCGCGCGCACTACCTTGCCCTTCTTGATCGGGCTATCCGGAGCGGCCTCTTTGACTGCCGCCGTGATCACATCGCCCAATCCGGCCCGCAGGCCGGTATCGCCACCAATAGGAAGAATCATCGTCAACTGGCGCGCGCCGGAATTGTCGGCCACCGTCAGCCACGATCGCATGCGAATCATTGCTGTTGTCTCCCGTTCGCTTTGGCGCCGCTCATTCGGCGCTGCCGCGATGGCCCAGAACTTCCACGAGCCGCCAGCGCTTCAGTTTTGACATGGGCCGCGTCTCGACGATGCGCACCCTGTCACCGGGCTGCGCCTGGCCCGACTCATCGTGCGCATAAAACTTCTTGGTGACGCGCAGCACGCGTCCGTACAGACGGTGCTTCGTGAGCCGGGTCACCTTGACCACAATCGTCTTCGACATCTTCGCGCTGGTCACTAAGCCGACTTTCTCTTGCCGCCGCCCGCGCTTTGCCGGCGCTTCCGGGGCCGTCTGCGCCGTTGAAGCTGTGCTCTCAGTTGCCATTCGCCTGCCTCAATTCTCTTTCGCGCAACAGCGTCTTCACCCGCGCCAGGTCCTTGCGCGCGCCACGCAGGCGCGTCAGCGCCTCCGCCTGGCCGGTGGTGAGCTGAAACCGCAGTCGAAAAATCTGCTCGGCCAGTTCGCGCTGTTGCACTTCCAGTTCCGGCGTATCCAGTTCACGAAGCTTTTCGCTGCGCCGCGCCATCAGAGTTCTCCTGCCCGCGAAACAAATCGGGTGCGGATGGGGAGCTTGCTCGACGCCAGTTTCATCGCCTCTTGCGCCGTTGCCAGATCCACGCCTGCCATCTCAAACATCACGCGTCCGGGCTTTACCACCGCCACCCAGCGCTCCGGTATTCCCTTGCCCTTGCCCATGCGGGTTTCCGCCGGCTTCTTGGTGAACGGCTTGTCCGGAAAAATCCGGATCCACAGCTTGCCGCCGCGTTTGATAAAGCGCGTGATCGCCACGCGCGACGCTTCAATCTGCCGGTCGGTAATCCAGGCCGGCTCGAGCGCCTTCAATCCAAATTCGCCAAACGCCATGCTTCCGCCGCGCCAAGCCTTGCCGTTGCGGCGCCCGCGCTGCTGCTTGCGGTACTTCACTTTCTTCGGCATCAACATAAGAGTTCCTGCTCCCGGTTCCTTTGCTGGCCCGCTTTACGCCGCTGGCTTGTTGCGCTCGCGTTCGCTCGTATTGCGATCCGGCACGCGCTCGCCCAAATACACCCAACACTTCACGCCGATCACGCCGTAGGTCGTGTAGGCCTGGGCAAAACCGTAATCAATGTCCGCGCGCAGGGTCTGCAGCGGCAAGCGACCCTGCAGATACCATTCCTTGCGCGCGATTTCGGCGCCGTTCAGCCGTCCGCCCACATGCACCTTGATGCCTTTGCATCCAAAACGCAGCGCAGAATCCACGGCCTTGCGCATCGCGCGCCGGAAAGCCACGCGTTTTTCGAGTTGAAGTGTGATGGACTCGGCCACCAGTTGCGCGTCAAGCTCGGGACGATGTACTTCCTGGATATCAATGTGTACTTCACGCTTGGTGCGCTGCTGGATTTCGGCCTTCAGCTTGTCAATCTCCGCTCCCTTACGCCCGATGATGATTCCTGGCCGCGCGGTATAAATGCGAATCACCAGCTTGTTGGCAGCGCGCTCGATGTCAATCGAAGAAACGCCCGCGGAACGCAGCCGGTCCTTGAGTTGCTTGCGCAGCAGCACGTCTTCGTGCAGCAGGTCGGCATAATCCTTGCCCGCGTACCAGCGTGACTTCCACATCTTGTTGTAGCCGATGCGAAATCCGTACGGATGTGTTTTCTGCCCCACCAGTTCCTCCCTACTTGCCTTTCTTCGGTGCCGGCTTTGGCGCCCGTTTCTTCGCCGGGCGGCGCGTTCCGGCCAGCGCTTCGCGGGCCTTCTTCACCGCGCCCTTCACACCCTTGCTTGCTTCGGCTTCGGCCGCAGCCGCTGCCGCGCGCTGCTCCACGCCCGTAACGTGCTCGGCTACTCCCACCAAGATGTGCGCCGTGCGCTTCTGATAGCGGAACGCGCGGCCCATCGGCGCCGGACGCAGCCGCTTCCAGCGCGGGCCGTCATTCGCATAGCACTCCGCTACGAAAAGGTGATCCACGTCCAGCGATTCGCCAGCATCGTCGGCTTTGCGCTCGGCGTTGGCGATCGCGCTGCGCAGAATCTTCTCGATGTTTTTCGCGATGCGCTTCTTCGTAAAGCGCAGAATCTGGAGCGCCGTTTCCGCACGCTCGCCGCGAATCAAGTCAAGCACGAGACGCGCCTTTTGCGGCGACACGCGAACGTGCCGCGCGAGCGCGTGTGCCTCAATGGCCGGTGCTGCTGTGAGCTCTTGCGCCATGGTCTATGCCTTGGGGGCCGGAGCCGCCGTGCCCGCCGCTGCCGGAGCCGGAGCCCCTGCCGCGCCAGCCGCCCTTTCGAGCGCGGCTTTCACCGAGTGGCCCTTGAAGGTACGCGTCGGCGCGAATTCGCCCAGCTTGTGCCCAATCATCTGTTCGGTCACATAAACCGGAATAAATTTCCGGCCGTTGTGCACCGCGATCGTGTGCCCGATCATCTCCGGAAGAATGGTCGAGCGCCTTGACCAAGTCTTCACGACTTTTTTTTCGTTGCGGGCGTTCAGTGCGTCCACCTTGTCCCGCAGATGGCCATCAATGAACGGACCCTTGTGAAGCGAGCGTCCCATGCGTCTCTCTTTCCCTCTCGAGTCTTGTCGCTACTCTCCCACTTTGCGCAATTTCAGCCATTGTGGGCGCCGCATCTTGCGGAACCCGCGTACCGGCCCCGGCACGCGGTGCGACACCGGGCAAAAAGGGCAAACAAACCGAGTGCCCTGCGCGTTCGGCGCCCGGTCCACAATCACTCCCCAGCCGGACTTACACAGCCGGTACAGAATCGGCGGCAGCGGTGCCGCCGCGATCCGCGTAGTGCCGCGCCGTACCGACGCTTTTGCTGCCGGCCGAATAGGCTTTGCGTGACGCACTCTGCCCGCCCGTGAGGACTTGCGCACGCCATGCGTGCGCCGTGTACTTCGCCGTGCACTTCGTGTGGCTGCCATGGTGTAACTCGCTTAAAACCCGCCGCGCCCGGGGGTAAGCTGCTCGTTCGAAAACTCTGCTAATCACTTGCGCCGCTGGACGATGACCCTGTCCGAACGGTGACTCTTGCGCGTCTTCGCGCCCAACGTCGGGAAGCCCCACGGCGTTTGCGGGTGATTGCCCTTAACGCGGCCCTCACCGCCGCCGTGCGGATGGTCCACTGGATTCATGGCCACGCCGCGGTTTGTGGGACGAATGCCCATCCATCGCGTCTTGCCCGCTTTGCCGTAAGTCTGGTTCTCGTGGTCGAGATTGCCGATCTGGCCGATGGTCGCCATGCAATCGAGACGAAATTGCCTTACCTCGCCCGAGGGCAATTTCACCAGCGCCACTTCGCCTTCTTTGCTCAGCAGTTGAGCCGAGCCCCCGGCCGAGCGCACCACTTGGCCACCGCGTCCCGGAGAAAGCTCCAAGTTGTGAACCTGCGTGCCCGGCGGGATCAGCCGGATCGGCAATGCATTGCCAGGAAGAATATCCGCGCCCTCTCCGGTCAGCACAGTTGCTCCAACTTCAAGCCCCACCGGATGCAAAATGTAGCGTTTCTCGCCATCGGCATAGTGCAGCAAGGCCAGCCGCGCGGAGCGGTTCGGGTCATATTCAATGGCTGCTACCTTGGCCGGCACGCCGAGCTTGTCACGGCGAAAATCTACGATTCGATATTGCCGCTTGTGCCCGCCGCCGCGGTGGTAGCTGGTGATTTCGCCGTGCGCGTTCCGTCCGCCGGTGCGCTTCATCGGCTCGACCAGTGACTTTTCCGGGCGATCCTTCGTCAACTCGCTCTTGTCGAGCAGCGTGACGAAGCGCCGCGATGCTGTGTAGGGCTTAAAACTCTTGAGTGCCATCGCTTCGCGCTTCCCTTCGCCGTATGCGGCGTTCTACAGATTCTCCCCGTACTCAATCATCTTCTCGCCCGGGGCCAGCTTCACGTACGCCTTCTTCCAGTCGCGCCGGTAACCCGAAATCATTCCCCGGCGGCGCATCTTGCCCACAAAATTGGCCGTGCGCACCGCGGCGACCTTGACCTTGAAAATCTTCTGCACCGCATCCTTGATTTGCGTCTTGTTGGCTGCCGACGCCACCTCAAAGACCACCGTGCCCTGCGTTTCCTTCACGCCCAGGCCCTTTTCGGTGACGATGGGCCGCCGGATGATGTGGTACGGATCGAGTAGCGCCATCGCTTACTCCTTGCCTTTGCCCTTGGGCGTCTTGGACTTTTTTGGGGACTTCGGCTTGGCGGCTTTTGCGTGCTTTCCCGCAGCCTTTGAAGACTTGTCCTTCGGCGCAGCTTTGTGCTTTGCCGTCTTCTTGGCCGGCTTTGCGCCAACTTCTTTGCTCGCGACCTTTGCCTCAACCTGAGGCGCAACTTCGCCACTGGCCTGCTCCGCGCCCTCACCCGCCGGCGACAGCGCCGCCGCCAACTTCACCGCGGCATCCCTGGAAAGCATCAGGCGATCGTGGCGCAACAAATCATACGGCTGCACGTCGCGCGAGATCATCAGCTTCACGCCCTCTAGGTTGCGGCTGGCAAGCTCGAGATTCGGATTCGCGCCTGTCTCAACGATCAACATCGTACGGCCACCGCCATAAAACTTGTCGAGCGCGGCCCGGAACGGCTTGGTCTTGTGCGATTCGAGCTGCCAAGCGTCCACGACCGTTAGCTTTGCGTCCGCCAGCTTCGCCGAAAGCGCCGAACGCAGCGCGCCCAGATACATCTTGCGCGGCAAGCGGTAGGCGTAGCTGCGCGGCTGCGGTCCGTGGACCGTGCCGCCCTTGCGCCACAACGGCGAACGGATCGAACCAATACGCGCCCGGCCGGTGCCCTTCTGCCGCCACAGCTTGCGTCCCGAGCCACTGACTTCGCTGCGGCCCTTGGTCTTGTGCGTTCCGGCGCGTTGCGAATTCAGATACCAGCGCACGGTTTCGTGCAACAGGTGCGGATTCACCTTCGCGGCAAATACCGCGTCAGCCAGTTCCACCTGGCCTACCTTGTCGCCTTCCAGATTCATGACGTCTACGACGGGCATCGTCAGCGTCCTTCGCTCGGAACTTTCTTAAGCCTTCTTCTTGGCCTTCTTTGACTTGCGAATGTATAGGTAACTTCCGTTCGGCCCCGGCACTGAGCCGCAAACCAGAAGCAAGTTCTCTTCCGCGTCTACCTTCACCACGCGAAGATTCCTCGCGGTTACCCGCGCGTTGCCCATGTGTCCTGGGAAGTGCTGGCCCTTCCAGACCCGCGATGGAAACGAGCTAGCGCCGATGCCGCCAGGGGCGCGATGAAACATCGAACCGTGCGTCGCGTCGCCGCCGCGAAAGTGCCAGCGCTTGACGCCGCCCGCGAAGCCGCGGCCCTTACTCACGCCGGCCACGTCCACGAATTCCCCGGGCTCGAAACCGTCCACCAGTACGCGGTCGCCCACCTTCGATTCGTCTTTAGAAGCTTCCAGACGAAACTCGCGGAGAAACTTTACCGGCGGCACGTCAGCCTTCTTGAAATGCCCGCCCATGGGCTTGTTCACGCGATGCGGCTTGACGAATTCCACCAGGCCCAGCTGCACCGCCTCGTAGCCATCCTTATCGGCGGTGCGCCGTTGCACGATCACGCACGGACCCGCCTGCACCACCGTGCACGGCACCACTTCGCCGCCGCCGGTGAAAACCTGCGTCATGCCCAGCTTGATTCCCAAAATACCGTTCACGGCCATGCGATCTGCTCTCTTTGCTCGATGCTTCGTTTAACTGCGAACCTACTTGGCCACGTGCTCGCGGCCAAAAGCCTTGATTTCCACGTCCACGCCCGGCGGCAGGTCGAGCTTCATCAGCGCGTCTACCGTGTCCGGCGTGGGCTCGAGAATGTCAATGAGCCGCTTGTGTGTGCGCATCTCGAACTGCTCGCGCGATTTCTTGTCCACGTGCGGCGAGCGCAGCACAGTCCAGCGATTAATCACCGTGGGCAACGGGATCGGACCGGCCACGTCGGCGCCCGTACGCTTCGCGGTGTCCACAATCTCCCGCGTGGATTGATCGAGGATGCGGTGATCGTAAGCCTTCAGACGGATGCGAATTCGTTCTCCAGTATGCATAGGTTACTCGATAATCTCGGCTACGGCGCCAGCTCCGACTGTGTGGCCGCCTTCGCGAATCGCGAACCGCAGCCCCTTCTCCAGCGCCACCGGCGTGATCAGGCTCACTTCCACCGACACGTTGT